>Ga0070706_100000936_pt1 | contig 31917 bp, 35 predicted proteins | sample KBSK5501metaG_FD_65476 | JGI IMG/M metagenome (GOLD analysis project Ga0070706, IMG submission 65476) | Corn, switchgrass and miscanthus rhizosphere microbial communities from Kellogg Biological Station, Michigan, USA - KBS K5-50-1 metaG | ecosystem: Host-associated > Plants > Roots >... | reverse complement strand
CACGGTGAACGTAGTGGTACTGGCGGGCAGCGTCGCCGCGGATCCGGTGCAGCGCCGGATGCCGTCCGGTGACGAAGTCACCGAGCTCCGGCTCTCCGTTCCTGAGGCAGGCAAGCGCCTCCTCCCCCTGCCGATCGCCGCCTGGCACGCGACGGTCGGTGTGCAGGCACTCGATGGCATCGCCAAGGGCGATCGGGTGCTGGTGCACGGGCAGCTCGTCCGCCGCTTCTATCGGAGCGGAGCCGGTGCGCGCAGTCTGACGGAGATGGTGGCGTCGGGGATCAAGAAGCTGGAAGGGCCCGCCCCGTCGGACTGATCGTCAACGGTCGACCGGCTCGTCGACCGGCATGAGGATCATCCCCGTCCGCGGCTTCGGCCAGAAGAAGGTCGACTTCCGGGGGAGTCGACCGCCCCGTTGGACCACCGCGCGCACGCGGTCGGGGGTGGTGCCCGGCAGCAGGTAGGCGGCGATCGCGGACCCGTTCCGGACGGCAGCTTCGGCGTCCTCGGCGACGTGGGTGAACCGGAGGGCGTTGCCCGGTGCGACCCGGTCCAGCAGCTGGTCATGGAGCGCGAGCACGGTCGGGGGCTCCCCTTGCAGCTGGTGGATGCGGTACACCAGCGTACCGTCGTCCTTCGTGACCGTTCCGTACCGCAGATGGAGATCGTCTGCGGCGGCGAGGGCTTGCGCCAGACCCGAGACAGGCCGCCCTCCGGTAGGTCGATCGCCGCCCACCTGGATGCGGTGGTAAGGAAGGACCGGTACCACCTCGGTCCCGGCATCCACCACGAGGGCAAGGATCCGATCCCAGGGTCCCGGGCCCGCCGCCGCGCGACGCTCGTCGCGATATGCAAGCGCCGTCGCGTACCGATGATGGCCGTCGGCGATCAGGAGCGACTCGTCGGCGAGCCACGAGCTGACGTCCTCTTCGCGGTCGATCGCCCACATCCGGTGCTCGACACCCTCTTCATCGCGGACGATCGCGATCGGACGAGCATCGGCCCTCCGATCGAGGAGCTCGTTGAGCCGCTTGCAGGGACCGTTGATCGTCGCGTAGATCGGCGAGAGGTGCGTCTTCGTGGCGCGAAGCAGTCGCAACCGGTCCTCGATCGGTCCGGGCATCGTCTGCTCGTGCGGCAGGACGGTTCCACCCCACGGCTCCAGCTCCAGGGCGCCCACGAGGCCGCGGAGGCGACGGGTGATCCCGTCAGCCGGGTAGTCCAGCTGGTAGCCGTAGTAGCGCGGAGCGTCCGGCGCCGTGAGCACCCCCGAGGCGCGCCAGTCAGCCAGGAGAGAAGCGGCCGCGGCGTACGCGGGAGCCGCCCCATCGCCGCCGGCGTCACCCGTCAGATCGATGTGCACGATGTTGTAAGGGCTGCGGGCCCGAAGACCTTCTTGATCCGACTCGCTGATAACGTCGTAGGGAGGGGCGGTCAGTTGTCCCCACGGCCCCGCAACGGCAGGGTCGTACACCAGACCGCGGAAGGGGGAGATGCGTGGCACCCGCTCTGTATAGCAGGCACGAACAACCAGCACCTGCGTACGAGCTGTATTCGCGTGGAAGCGCGATGCTCCACGACGGGCACCCCCATGCCGCGGCCCTGATCCTCGGACGCGCGAAGCTCCTCGAGCCCGACAAGGCGTCCATCCGCGAGGCGCTCGGCCGAGCCCTCTTCATGTCGGGGCGTGCGACACGCGCGAGGCGCGAATTCACGAAGGCGGTGGCCCTGAACCCCTCCGACGACTACGCGCATTTCGCGCTGGCCCTGGCGTGTGAGCGGACCGGCCAACGCCAACGTGCCCTGGGTCACGCGAAGCTCGCAAACGCTCTTGCGCCGGGCGTCTCGGACTACGAGCGAGTGGTAGCACGCCTCTCCGGCACCGGCCGACCGTGACCGGCGCCGCATGATCGCCGATCGCTACGACGCCTTCCTGTTCGACCTCGACGGTGTGCTCTATCGAGGCGCGCAACCGATCGAAGGAGCCGCCGGGACGCTCGCCACCCTGCGGAGGCTCGGGAAGGGCCTGGCGTTCATGACGAACAACTCCTCCCGAACGCCCGAAGCGATCGCCGCGCACCTCACCGGGCTCGGGATCGAAGCTCGGCCGGACGAGGTCGAGACGTCGGCGCTCGCGACTGCGGAGCTTCTCCGCAGCCGCGCGATCGCGAGTGCCTACGTCGTGGGCGATGAAGGACTCCGAACGGCCCTCGCCGCCGCTGGCCTCACGGTCCTCGACGGGACCGCCGCCGCCGCCGAAACGGTCGTGGTCGGCTGGGACCGGGGGTTCGACTACGCGGAGCTCGCGACCGCGTGCGTCCTGATCCAACGGGGAGCATCGCTCGTCGCTTCGAACGCCGACGCGTCCTACCCCGTGGAGGATGGGCTCGTGCTCCCGGGCGCCGGCGCGATCCTCGCCGCGATCCAGACGGCCACCGGGGTGGACGCCGAGGTGGTGGGAAAGCCGAACGCGCCGATCTTCCGAGCGGCGCGGGAGCGCGCCGGTGGCGGCAGACCCCTGGTGATCGGCGATCGCCTCGACACGGACATCGAGGGCGCGCGACGGCTGGGGTGGGATGCGCTCCTCGTCCTCACCGGCATCTCGACCAACGACGACCTTCGTGGTGCCGACCCGAGACCGACCTACGTCGCCGAGCGGCTGGACCGGCTCATCGAGGACGGATGACGGAACGGGCCGATGCCCGCCCTCGGTATGCTGGTCGCCAACCCTCACCCACGGAGGTCCACGATGACCAGGGTCGATGACATGCGGAAGGCGCTCGAGGCGACGATCGGCAACCTGACCCCGGCTCGAGCGCAGGAGCTCGCGAAGGGGTTCCTCGAGCCGGGCGCAGCGAAGGAGCAGGTGGCCAAGACGGCCGCCGACATGATGGAGTGGTCGCAGCGCAACCGCCAGCGGCTTCGTTCCGGGATCCAGGAGGAGATCAAGGTCCAGATGCGCCAGATGGGTGTGGCGACCCAGGACGAGCTCGACGCGCTGCGCAAACGTGTCCGTGAGCTCGAGCGCGCAGCCGGCATGACGGCGTCGGGGCGCAAGCGCACCGCTGCGAAGAAGACGCCGGCGAAGCGCGCCTCAACCAGGAAGTCCGCAGCGAAGAAGACCACCACCAGCGAGAACGCGTAGCGAGCCTCGACGATGGGTCGCCGGCGCCTGGACGCGGAGCTGGTGCGTCGCGGGCTCGCGGCCAGCCGGTCCCAGGCGCAAGAGGCAGTGAGCGCCGGTCGCGTCACCGTCGCGGGCATCACCGCGACCAAGGCCGCGTCGCTCGTCGCGGATGACGCTCCGGTCGCGCTGTCGGGGCCCCCACCGTCCTTCGTCTCTCGCGCGGGCGGCAAGTTGGCCGCGGCACTCGACCGCTTCGCGGTAGCGACCGACGGACGCGATTGCCTCGATGCCGGTGCGTCCACCGGCGGGTTCACCGACTGTCTGCTGCAGCGCGGCGCCTCGCGGGTGATCGCGGTCGACGTCGGGTACGGCCAGCTCTCGTGGAGCCTCAGGATGGATACGCGCGTGACCGTGATGGAGCGGACGAACGTGCGCGATCTCACGTCCTCGATGCTGGCCTACGTCCCCGACCTCGTGGTTGCGGATCTCTCCTTCATCTCGCTCCGGCTGGTGCTCCCGGTCCTCGCGAAGCTGGCAGGGCCCGCGGCGACGTTCATCGTCCTGGTGAAGCCGCAGTTCGAGGCTGGACGAGCGCACGTGGGTCGTGGTGGCGTCGTCCGCGATCCGGACGTGTGGCGAAGCGCCCTCTCGAGCGTGATGGCAGCCGGGCGCTCGGCGTCGCTCGAGCCGCTGAACGTGATGGCGTCGCCGCTCCCGGGACCCGCGGGCAACGTGGAGTTCCCGCTGTACCTACTCGCCGGATCGCGCCCGTCCGAGGTCGACCTGGACGGGGCGGTGCACGAAGGGGAGGCGTTCCTGCGATGAGCTCGGTGGGCTTCGTGATCCATGAAGGAAGACCGGCTGCGGTGGCTGCCGCAGGAGCGCTGCGCGCGTCGTTGGAGGAAGACGGGATCTCCTGTGTGGAACTCCGTGGGGGCCGCGCCGACGTGGATCTGGTGGTCGCGGTCGGTGGCGACGGAACCTTCCTCCGGGGCGCCTACGTCGCGGCGCAGGCCGACTCGCCCGTCCTCGGTGTCAAGGTGGGCCGCCTCGGGTTCCTCACCGAGGTGGAGCCGCCTGAGGCGGCACCACTGATCCGCGAGGCCCTCGATGGGCGGGCGGCGATCGAGGAGCGGCTGGCCGTGGTGGCCGAGCCGGGCAGCGGCGGTATTTTCCCCCCGCAGTGGGCGATGAACGAGATCATGGTGGAGAAGCGGGCCAGGCACCGGCTGATCCGGCTCCAGGTTGCCGTCGATGGTGAGTACGTCACGACGTTCTCGGCCGACGGTGTGATCGTCGCCACGCCGACCGGGTCCACCGCGTATTCGTTCTCGGCGCGAGGCCCGATCGTCTCGCCCGACGTGCCGTGCCTCATCGTCACGCCGATCGCCGCGCACATGGTCTTCGATCGATCCTTCGTCCTCGGGGCACGGAGGGTGGTGAGCCTCGAGGTGGTTGGCGACGAGCCCGGGTTGGTCTCGGCGGACGGGCGAGAGACCCAGGAGATCCCCGTCGGCACCGAGGTCAGGATCCGCGCGTCGAGCCGACCAGCTCGCCTCGTCCGTCGAGACGATGCGGCGGGATTCCTGACGCGGGTGCGAGACAAGTTCGACCTCCCGGGGGACCCCAGCGAGAGGCCTTCGACGGTCTCGATGCCTGCCGGCGATGTCGGTGGTCCCCGCTAGGATGCGCGGGTGCTCCGTGAGCTCCACATCAGCGGTCTCGGTGTTATCCGGGACCTCGATCTCGAGCTGACCGAGGGGCTCACGGTCCTCACCGGTGAGACCGGGACGGGCAAGACGATGCTCGCGGTGGGGCTCGCGCTCGCGGGAGGAGCGCGGGCCGGCGCGCACCTCGTCGGTCCCGGCGCGAAGGCGGCACGGGTCCAGGCGCGGTTCGATGTCCCTGACGGTTGGGGGGCGAGCGCACCGGTCGGCTCCGACGACGTTCCCGCGGACTGGATCGAGGACGGCGAGGTGATCCTCGCACGCAGCGTGGGCGCTGACGGCAAGAGCAGCGCTCGGGTCGGCGGGCAGCTCACCACGGCGTCGGCCCTGGGCGATCTGAGCGCCCGGCTGATCGAGATCCACGGGCAGCATGGCTCCCTTCGCCTGCTGGATCCCTCCACGCAGACGGCCTTCCTCGATCGCTACGCGGGCGCTCAACATGTGGCGGTCGTGGCCGCCTACGCCGATTCGTACCGCCGTTCGACCGCGGCACGACGGGCGCTCCGTCGGCTCGAGGATGATGCGCGCGACCGGGAACGCGAGCTCGATCTCCTGCGGTACCAGGTGGACGAGATCCGCTCCATCGCGCCGGAGCCCGGCGAGACGGATGCGCTCCGCGCGGAGGAGAGCAAGCTCGCGCACGGCGAGCGGTTGCTCGAGCTCGCCGCCGCCGCCGAGGAGGTGCTCGCCGGCGAAGGCGGCATCGCCGAAGGATCCGCGTCCGTGGTTCGAGCCCTCGGGTCGATCACGGAGCTCGATGCCGGCGCGGCGGGCCTGTCCGCGCGGGCCCAGGCCCTCGCCGCGGAGACGTCCGAGCTCGCTCGTGATCTCCGCGGGTACCGCGAGGGGCTCGCGCTGGATCCGTCCCGGCTCGCATCGATCCGGGACCGGATCGGGGAGTTGAAGACCCTCCAGCGGAAGTACGGCCCTGGGGATGCCGAGGTGCTCGCGTTCCTGGAAGAGGCGTCGGAGCGACTCCGAAGCCTCTCCGGAGCCGACGAGCGTCTCGAGGAGCTGCGGGGCGAGGTGGAGGAGCTCGGACCGGCGGTGACGGCGCTTGCGGAACAGGTCACCGGCGGTCGAACGGGGGCCGCAGCGCCGCTGGCGGACACGCTCGATGTCGAGTTGCAGGAGCTCGGGATGGCCGGTGCGGGCATCCAGGTGAGCCTCGAACCGCTCCCCGAACCAGGCCCGGCAGGCGCCGAACGGGTCGAGCTTCGGTTCCGAGGTGGACCCGGGCAGCCGTGGCTGTCGTTCGGCAAGGCCGCCAGCGGAGGAGAGCTCTCCCGTGTGATGCTCGCGTGTCGGAGCGTCCTGGCGGACCTGGACGATGTCCCCACACTCGTCTTCGACGAGGTGGATGCGGGGATCGGGGGCCAGGCCGGGCTCGCGGTGGGTCGCCGGTTGGCCCGCCTCGCGGTCACGCGCCAGGTCGTGGTTGTGACCCACCTCCCACAGATCGCCTGCTTCGCCGACCGCCACGTCCGCGTTCGGAAGGAGGACGGTGTGGCGCAACTCGACGTGCTGGACGACCAGGAGCGGATCCGCGAGCTGTCACGGATGCTCGCCGGTCTGGAGGCATCCGAGCACGGCGCGTCGCACGCCGAGGAGTTGCTGGCGGAGGCGGCTCGATCCCGTCAAGCGGTCCCGTGAGCCGGACGACCGCACCTCGGAGCCGCCGATCCCCGAAGTTGTCACCGCAACGCGCGCGGGGGCGCGCCAACCTCTGCTACAGTCGGGTCCCGTGGTGAGGGAGCGAACGAAGTACATCTTCGTCACGGGTGGCGTCGCCTCCGGACTCGGGAAAGGCATCACCACCGCCTCCCTCGGCAGACTCTTCGCCTCCCGCGGCCTCAAGGTCGTCCTCCAGAAACTCGATCCGTACGTCAATGTCGATCCGGGGACGATGAACCCGTTCGAGCACGGCGAGGTCTTCGTCCTGGACGACGGTGCCGAGACCGACCTCGACCTCGGACACTACGAGCGGTTCCTCGATGCGGATCTTCACCGGGGCTCGAACTTCACGACGGGCGCAGTCTACTCGTCGGTGCTCGCGAAGGAGCGTCGAGGCGATTACCTCGGGAAGACGGTTCAGGTGATCCCCCACATCACGGACGAGATCAAGGCGAGGGTTCGGGCCCTCGCCGAGGCAGAACAGGCTGACCTCCAGATCGTCGAGATCGGCGGCACCGTAGGAGACATCGAGTCTCTCCCCTTCCTCGAGGCCATCCGGCAGCTCCGGAACGAGGTTGGGCGGGAGCACTGTGCCTTCGTCCACGTTTCCCTGATGCCGTTCATCGGACCCTCGGGCGAGCTCAAGACGAAGCCGACGCAGCACTCCGTGAAGGAGCTTCGTTCCCTCGGTCTGCAACCGGATGCGATCGTCTGCCGCTCGGACCGTCCGATCGGCCGCAACCTGAAAGAGAAGGTCTCGCTGCTCTGCGACGTGCCCATCGGCGGCGTGATCAGCGCCCCGGACGCTCCCTCCATCTACGAGGTCCCGCTGGTGCTCCACAAGGAGGGACTGGACGGTCTGCTTGCCGAGCACCTGGAGATCATCGCGACCCCCGATCTTTCGGAGTGGACGGCGCTCGTCGACCGTGTGCACGCCGCGAAGGAGACCGTCGATGTCGCCCTGGTCGGTAAGTACGTGTATCTCCGGGACGCGTACCTGTCGGTGATGGAGGCGCTCCGACACGGGGGGATCCATCACGGACGCGATGTCCAGATCCATTGGATCGCGTCGGACGACCTCGGCGGAGCGGCGACCGAGGAGGCGCTCGGACCGATGGACGGCATCTTGATCCCGGGCGGGTTCGGTGTCCGCGGCGTGGAGGGCAAGGTGGACGCGGCTCGATACGCGCGCGAGCAGAAGGTGCCCTTCCTGGGGATCTGCCTCGGCCTCCAATGCGCCGTGATCGAGATCGCGCGCAGCATCTGCGGACTCGCCGGCGCCAATTCCAGCGAGTTCGATCCTGCCACCCCGCATCCCGTGATCGACCTCCTCCCGGAACAGAAGGACGTGACGGAGCTCGGCGCGACGATGCGGCTGGGGGCGCAGCCCTGCTACCTGGAGCCGGGAACGCGCGCCGCCGCCGCGTACGAGGCCGACGTCGTGGAGGAGCGTCATCGCCACCGATACGAGGTCAATCCGGCATATCACGAGGCCCTCACGAGCGGCGGACTGGTGATCAGCGGGTCGTCGCAGAAGGGGCGGCTGGCGGAGATCGTGGAACTCCCCGATCACCCGTTCTTCGTGGCGGGTCAGTTCCACCCCGAGCTCCGGTCACGACCCACCCGGCCCCACCCCCTGTTCCGGGAGTTCGTCGGCGCGGCCGCGGAGCACCGGCGTGAGCGTGTCCGGGCAGGCGAGCGGATCGTCGTCACCGGCTGAGTCCGACCGAGGCATGCCCGAGCCAACGGACGCTCGCGTGTTGTTCGCGGGCCGCTACCTCTCGGTCGTGTCCGAGACGTGGCCCGGGGTGGGGGAGTGGGAGGTTCTCCGCAAGTACCCCGCCTCCGCGATCGTCCCGCTCACCCCGAACGGCGACGTCGTCCTCATCCGACAGTTCCGGATCCCGGTTCGGCAGGAGCTGCTCGAGGTTCCCGCAGGCCTCCTGGACGTCCCCGGCGAGGACGCGCTGACGTGTGCTGAGCGCGAGCTCTACGAAGAGACGGGATACCGCTCGCACGACACGACCTTCCTCGGAGGGCTCTACCTGTCGCCGGGGACGACGGATGACTACGTCCATCTCTTCGTCGGACACACCGATGACGCGCCGGCGGGACACCCGGAGCCCGGTATCGAGGTCGAACGGAGGCCGTTCACCGAGATGCTCGCCGCCGCTCGTGCGGGAAAGGTCCGCGACGCGATGACCACGCTTGCGCTGTTGCTCGCCGCCGCGCAAGCATCCTCCGTGTGACCGACTCCGAACTGCATCGCGACGCAGAGCGGTTCCTGATCCACCTGACGGTGGAGCGGGGGCTGGCAGCGAACACGCTGGCTGCCTATCGACGTGACCTCCGACGATACGTGGCCTTCCTGTCGGCTCGCGGGATCGCGAGAGCCGAGGAGGTGGACGACATCGTCGTCCGGTCCTTCATCGCTTCGGTATCGGCGTCCACGCACGGACCTGACGACGCGCCCTACAAGGCGACGTCCGTGTCGCGGGTCCTCTCGGCCGTTCGGTCGTTCCATCGCTTCCTTTTGGGCGAGGGGATCACGCCGCAGGATCCCACCAGCGAGGTCGCGCGCCCGCGGGTGCCTCGCGCGCTTCCCCATCCACTGGGCTTGGACGAGGTCGATCGACTCATCGAGGCGCCCGACCGCTCGACCTCGACCGGTCTGCGTGATCGTGCGATCCTCGAGGTCCTCTACGGGGCCGGCCTGCGCGTCTCGGAGCTCACGGGCCTCGACGTCGACGACCTCGACCTGGAAGGCGGATCCGTTCGCGTCGTCGGCAAGGGCGGGAAAGAGCGAGAGGTCCCGATCGGCCGCCACGCGCAGCACGCGGTTGCCGCGTATCTCGCCCGCGCGCGGCCGAGCCTCGTGGGCCCGCAGACCCGGGGTGCGCTGTTCCTCAACACGCGGGGTGGCCGGCTCTCTCGACAAGCGTGCGCGAAGCTCCTCGCGGTCTACGCGACCCGGGCCGGGATCGGGCGTCGCGTGTCGCCCCACGACCTGCGACACTCGTTCGCGACGCATCTCCTCGAGGGGGGAGCCGACGTGCGGGTGGTCCAGGAGCTCCTGGGTCATGCGAGCGTCGCCACGACGCAGATCTACACGCTCGTGACGGAAGAGCACCTCCGCGAGGTGTACTACACCGCACATCCACGGGCGCGGGGCGGGACCGGGAAGGGGCGATGAGGGGTGCTCGACAGAGCCATGCTGGAGAGGTTGCGCTCGGGGTTGACCCAACAGCATGCGGACCTCCATCGGGAGATCGAGGACTACGGAGCGGATCCCGGATCGGATGACGTCACATTCGACGCCGATGCCGGCTTCTCCGACCGCTCGCACAGCACCGAGGAGCGTGCACGCGTCATCGCGGTGGTCCGCGCCCTCCGCTCGAACCTGCACGACGTGGATCGCGCCCTGGCGAAGATGGATGCCGGCACCTACGGGACGTGCGAGCGGTGCGGCAGCCCGATCTCCGAAGAGCGCCTCGAGGCGATCCCCTGGGCGGTGCTGTGCATCGACTGCAAGAAGCTCGTCGGATGACGACTTCGGCTCCGAGGGTTCCGCGGGTATGCCTGCTGGTCTGCGACTCGTGGGGGGTAGGTGACGCGCCGGACGCAGCCGCCTACGGCGACGTCGGTTCGGACACTCTCGGCAACACGGCACGCCAGGTCGGGGGTCTCGACCTTCCCAACCTCGAGTCTCTCGGCCTCGGCCACCTCACCGACATCCAGGGCGTGGTTCCCCGCGCAGAACCCGGTACGGCGCATGGGCGGGCGACCGAGATCTCGGCCGGCAAGGACACCACGACGGGACACTGGGAGATGATGGGGATCCGGCTCGAGCGCCCCTTCCCCGTTTACCCCGAGGGGTTCCCGCCGGAGATCATCGAACCGTTCGAGCGAGCGATCGGACGGCCGATCCTCGGCAACGTCCCTGCCTCAGGGACCGAGATCATCCAAGAGCTCGGTGAGGAGCACCTTCGAACGGGGTTCCCCATCGTGTACACGAGCGGTGACTCGGTGTTCCAGATCGCCACGCACACCGACGTCGTCCCACTCGAGCAGCTGTACGCGTGGTGCAGGTTGGCGCGTGGGCTCCTGACCGGTGAGCACACCGTCGGACGCGTGATCGCGCGTCCCTTCCGGGGCCGGCCCGGCGCGTTCGAACGGCGTCCGGAGCGCCGAGACTTCAGCGTTCCGCCACCGGGGCCGACCGTGCTCGACCTCCTCAACGATGCGGGGATCCCCGTGTTCGGGGTCGGGAAGATCCAGGACATCTTCGACCGGCAGGGGATCACTGACGCCGTCTATTCCGACTCGAACGACCACGGCCTGGATCTGACCCTGGAGTTCCTGCGTAAGCCCGGGCCGGCGTTCGTCTTCTCGAACCTCGTCGATTTCGACTCCAAGTACGGGCATCGGAACGACCCCGGCGGCTACGCCTCCGCGGTCCGGGCGCTCGACCGACGCCTGCCGGAGGTGATCGACGCGGTCGACGAGGGGGTCCTCCTGATGACAGGTGATCACGGTTGCGACCCAACCACGCCATCCACCGACCACTCCCGGGAGCGAACGCCGCTGCTCGCCGCCGGGCTGACCGACGGGCCGTACGACATCGGGACCCGGGCGACGTTCGGTGACGTGGGACAGACGGTCGCTCAGCTCCTCGGCGTTGACGTCGAGGGTCTCATCGGCGAAGGGTTCGCGGACCGGATCGGCTTCCGTACGTGAGCCTCGGCTCCCGTCGAGATCGAGGGTTCGCCGCGGGCACTCCCTCGACGGACCATCAGCCTCTGGTCGAGCCTCAGCTCACCACGAGCCGTCGGACGAGGGGATCCTCGCGGTGACCACGTGGGATCCACGAGAGACGATCGCCGCGAAACGCGAACGGCAGACCCTCCCTCCGGACGAGGTCGAGCGATTCGTGCTCGCGTACGCGGCGGGTGAGGTCGGCGACGGCCCGGCCGCCGCTTTCCTGATGGCCTCCTTGCTCAACGGCCTGGACGCCGGCGAGACGATGGCGATGACGAGGGCGATGATCGCCTCGGGCGATACGGTGACGTTCGGTGACCTTGGGCGGCCGACCGTGGACAAACACTCGACCGGCGGGGTGGCCGACGGGGTGACACTCGTGTTCGCGCCGCTCGCTGCATCGCTCGGTCTGGCGGTGGCGAAGCTGTCCGGTCGGGGGCTGGGGCACACCGGCGGGACGCTCGACAAGCTGGAGTCCATCCCCGGCTTGCGGACGGACCTCGAACCGGATCGGATCGCACGACAGGTGCAGGAGGTCGGATGCGCGGTCGCGGCACAGTCGTCGCGACTCGTCCCGGCCGATGGGGCGCTCTACGCCCTTCGCGACGCCACGGCGACGGTCCCGTCGGTACCGTTGATCGCCGCGAGCGTGATGTCGAAGAAGCTCGCCGTCGCCTCGGATCTGATCCTGCTCGACGTCAAGGCAGGGTCGGGCGCGTTCATGAAGGAGCCGGCGGACGCACGGGACCTGGCGCAAGCCTGTCTGGCGCTGGCACGTGCGGCAGGTCGCCCCTGCGGCGTGGCGATCACGGACATGTCCCAACCGCTCGGGGAGGCGATCGGGAACGCGCTCGACGTCATCGAGGCGGTCGAGACCCTGCGCGGAGCCCGGCGGGGGCTGCTCCGAGAGCTCTCGATCTGGATCGCGGCGCGGGCGCTGGAGGCGGCGGGGGGGATGCCCTTCGACGAGGCCAGCGCCCGCGCCGCGAGGGCCTTGGACGACGGGTCCGCATCCGAGCGGTTCGCCCGGATGATCGAAGCGCAGGGCGGCGACCCTCGCGTGACCGAGGACCCGGGGGCGATCCTCCCTCGCGCGACCGTGATCGCGCCGCTCTTCGCCGACCGTACGGGGGTTCTGAGAGCCGTCGACGCAGAGGCCATCGGGATGGCGAGCACCGCGCTCGGCGCGGGTCGGGTACGCAAGGGGGAGCACGTCGATCCCGCCGTCGGTATCGTCTTCCGACCGAAGATCGGGGATCGGATCGATGCCGGGGAACCGCTCGGTGAGATCCACGCCCGGAGCCCGGAGGCCGCCGAGGACGCGTCCACGCGGACGCTCGCGGCGCTGACGGTCGGCGAAGCGCCGGTGGAACCGCCGCCCTTGATCCGCGGTTGGTTCCCCCCGGAGGGAGGGAAGTGAGCTCGATGCTCGCGCTCGGCAACTTCACGGCGCTCGGGTTCCGCCTGGCCGTCTACATGCTCGGGTCGCTCTTCGTCGGGATGGCGCTGCGCGAGTACGTGCGATCCCGCACGGCGATGTCGCTCGGCGACCCGACCCCGCGTCTATGGGGGCGCCTCACCTGGAAGCCCGGGTCGTGGTTCGAGCCGTTCGGGAGCGGGGTCCTTCCGGGTTTGATCGCGGTCCTGTGGACCGTCCAAGCTCTGCTGATCCCCGCGGCCTACGGGAAGCCCGCCCCGATCGATCCCTCTCGGTTCCGTCGCCGGGTCCGCGATGTGATCGTCGTCTCGGCGGCGGGGCCGATCGCGACCCTCGCCCTCGGCATCGCCGCCGGGCTCGTCGTACGGGTTTCCGGACTGTCCGACGAGACCTACCGGATCATGCTGACGCTTTGCTACACCAGCATGTCCCTGACGGTCTTCCACCTGCTGCCGATCCCGGGGCTCGACGGAGCGCGGATGCTGGCGCTCGCGCTGCCGCCCGATGCGGCCCAGGCCTATCGCAACTTCGATCGGTACCTGCCGCTCATCGTGCTCGTGATCCTGTTCGTCTTCAGCTCGCTCGCGGTCGGATTCTTGACGACCCTGACGGGCGCCCTGTGCGATTCCGCGACGGGCGTGCACTGCCAGCTCCTCTTGCAGTTCTGATGCGGCGGTTCCGGGCGGTCGGCTCCCGGGCCGGCTCGGGACCGGCGCTATCATCGCCCCATCGTGAGCGCAGTCGCCGAACGAACGCGCGTCCTCACCGGGTTCCGCCCGACCGGACCCTTGCACGTCGGACATTGGGCCGGGAACGTCGGGAACGCCGTCCGCCTGCAGGACGAGGGGTATGAGTGCTTCTACTTCGTGGCCGACTGGCACATGCTGACGACGCACTACGACCGGGTCGACGAGCTGCCCGCGTTCGTCGAGGGCCTCGTTCTGGATCTGCTCGCTGGCGGGATCGACGCCGAACGGTCCGTCCTGTACCGGCAATCGCAGCTCCCGCAAGTGGCCGAGCTCGCGCTTCTCCTCGGGATGATCACCCCGCTCGGATGGCTCGAGCGTGTGCCGACGTACAAGGAACGCCTCCGGGACATGGCCGAGCGCGACGTGGCGAACTTCGGCTTGCTCGGGTATCCACTCCTGCAGACCGTCGATATCGTGATCGTCCATGGAGAGGTTGTGCCGGTGGGGGAGGATCAGGTCTCGCATCTCGAGCTTTCGCGGGAGATCGTCCGACGCTTCAACCGGCTGTACGGGGACGTGCTCGTCGAGCCGCAGCCGCTGCTATCGGAAACACCGCTGATCCCCGGATCCGACGGGCGGAAGATGTCGAAGTCCCTCGACAACACCATCGAGCTGAGCGCCGATCCCGACACGATCCGCGCGCGGGTCCGCTCGTTCGTGACCGACCCGAAGAAGATCCGGCGCGGCGACCCGGGGCGCCCGGAGATCTGCCCGATCTTCGCGTTGCACGGCACGTTCTCGCCCGCCGATGTCGCACGCGTCGAGGCGACGTGCCGGACGGGGGAGCTCGGATGCGTGGATTGCAAGTCGCTCCTCGCGGATCACCTGATCGAGCGTTTCGAAGGGTTCCGCGAGCGTCGAGCCGAGCTCGGGCGCACGCCGGGTCTCGCGAAGGACGTCCTCGCAGCAGGGATCGAGCGGGTGCGGCCGATCGCGACCGAGACGATCGAGGCGGTGCGGGCCGCGATGCGGTTCGAAGGATGATCCGATGAGCGAGCCCGAGATCGCGCGCACCGAGACGGATGCCGGCTTCGCCGTCGAGGTACCGGGTTTCGCCGGCCCCTTCCGCTTGCTCGCCGACCTCGTCTTGGAGCAGAAGGTCGACGTCTGTGACGTACCGATCGCCACCGTGACGGATCGGTTCCTCGCGTATGCGAAGGACGCCGAGCGGTGGAACCTCGAAGAAGCCACGTGGTTCCTCGCCATCTGCGCGATCCTCCTGGAGCTCAAGCTCGCGCGGCTGACCCCGAGACGGGTCGAACCGGACGAAGAGGACATCGTCGGCGGGTCACCGGACCTGCTGTACGCGCGGTCCCTGGAGCTTCGAGCGTTCCGCAAGGTCGCGGTCGATCTCGCACGGAGGCTCGAAGACGAGGCGCGGTACTCCGCCCGTGACGTGGGACCGGGGCCGGAGTTCTCGCAGCTCTACCCGGACCCTCTCGCGGCGGTCACGGCGGCGGACCTGGCTCCGCTCGCCGCCCGTCTCCTGCGGCCGCCTCCGGCGGTCGACCTGTCGCACGTGACCCCGATCCGCTACACCGTGTCGGAGGCGATGACGGCCGTTCAGGAGCGTTTCGCCTCCTTCGACGGCAGGCAAGCGTCGTTCCGCGAGCTCGTCGCGGACTGCGAAGACCGGATCCACGTGGTGGTCCGTTTCCTGGCGATCCTCGAGCTGTACCGTGAAGGGAAGGTCGAGCTTCAGCAGGCTCCTACCTTCGGCGAGATCGAGGTTGAGTGGACGGGGTGAGGCTACGGTGACGGATCAGGTGACGACACACGATACGCAGGCGCTGGAGGCTTTGCTCTTCGTGTCTGACGAGCCGCTGACGTCTTCGGTCATCGCCCAAGCCCTGGACCTGGACCGAAAAGCGGCGGACCGGTTGTGCGACCGTCTGGCGAGCGGCCTCGAGGAGCGCCGATCGGGGCTGGTGTTGCGGAACGTGGCCGGCGGCTGGCGCCTGTTCACCCACCCGGATGCCCACGCGTCGGTCGAGCGCTTCATCCTGTCCTCGCGTCAGGCGCGTCTCACCAAAGCATCCCTGGAGACGCTCGCCATCGTGGCGTACAAGCAACCCGTGACCCGCCACCAGGTCAGCTCGATCCGCGGGGTCAACTCGGACGGCGTGCTCCGAGCACTCACCGATCGCGGCTTGATCGAGGAGGCGGGCCGAGACGAGGGCCCCGGCCGGCCTCTGCTCTACGGGACGACACCGCAATTCCTCGAGCGGCTGGGGCTCCCCTCGCTCGCGGCACTGCCGTCGCTGGCGCCGCTCCTGAGCGGAGGCGCGGCCGACCTCGACGACGCGGCCGACCTCGCCGTCCGCGGCGCAGAGGCCGAGGACGAGCAGGCCGGGGTGGAGCGCCCCGTCGAGCCCGGCGACGGGTGATGGCCGAAGAGCGTCTCCAGCGTGCGCTCGCGCGCGCCGGATATGGCTCACGCCGAAAGAGCGAGGAGCTCATCGCACAGGGCAAGGTCCGGGTGAACGGGCGAACCGCGACGCTCGGAGACAAGGTGGACGCGATCCGCGACGAGGTCACGCTGGCGGGCACGCCGATCAACCTGGACCCAGAAGCGCGATACCTCGTCCTCAACAAGCCTCCCGGCGTGCTGACCACGATGCGTGACCAGCGCGGCCGTGCGGACATCCGTTCGTTCCTTCCGACGGACGGGCCTCGCGTGTTCCCCGTGGGGCGTCTCGACCGCGATTCCGAGGGACTGCTCCTGCTGACCAACGACGGGGAGCTGGCGAACCGCTTGTCGCACCCACGCTACGGGATCGAGAAGGAGTACCTGGCGGAGGTCGCCGCGACGCCGACCCCGAAGCTCCTCGCCCGTGCCCGCGCCGGCGTGGTGCTCGACGACGGACCCGCGCGTGCGAGGTCCGTGCGGCTCGTCGACGCCCGCCAGGGTCGCGGTCAGGTCGTCGTCGTGATGACCGAAGGGCGCAAGCGGGAGGTTCGGCGGCTGTTGGCTGCGGTCGGACTGCCGGTCACCCGGTTGGTCCGGGTCCGCATCGGTCCGATCCGCCTCGGTCGACTAAGGCCGGGTGATCGTCGGGAGCTCACGGCGGAGGAGCTGCTCGGGCTCCAGCGGGCCGCGGCCGCGGGGGAGCGCCGCGCCGCGCGAGCCGTCGATGACGGCCCTCGGCGGCCAGCCTCCGGCATGTAGCCTGATGCCCTCGGGCGCAGGATGCCCGGGTCGTCGACCTCCGTCGACATCGAGGAAGGATCGCGCGTGCGGGTTCGTGCTGCCCGGGGAGCCATCGTCATCGGTACCGATCGCGACGAGGATGTGCTCGGGTCGACCCAGCGCCTCCTCGAGGAGATGATCGAACGGAACGAGGTGGCCACCGATGACCTCGTGAGCATCCTGTTCACGGCGACCGAAGACCTCCGGTCCGCGTTCCCGGCCGAAGCCGCCCGGCGGATCGGACTGGGCGTGGTTCCCCTGCTCTGCGCGCGCGAGATCTCGGTCAAGGGCGCGATGCCGTCCGTCGTACGGGTGCTGATGCTCTTCCACACGGAGCGCGGGCTCCGAGAGGTGGTCCACGTGTACCTCGACGGAGCGGAAGCTCTGCGTGATGACCTCGATGCCGACGCCTGAACCTTCCGCCGGACGGCCGATCGACCGGGTCGCGATCGTCGGCACCGGGTTGATCGGGACGTCCATCGCGATGGCGGCGGCCCGTGCCGGCTGCACGGTACGCGGGTGGGACGTCGACCCCGGGGTCGCGGCCCGGGCCGCAGCCCGCAGCGCGCTCACGGCATGCGCGACATCCCAGGAGGCCGTGATGGATGCCGACGTGGTGATGATCTGTACCCCGATCGGCGCCGTCGCGAGCTCGGTGGCGAGCGCCCTGCGGGCGGCGCCGAGCGCGGTCGTCGCCGACGCCGCCAGCGTCAAGGAGCACGTCGTGGCGGCGACCCGCGCGGTGGCTGACCCGCCGAACCTTGCTCGCTACGTACCGACTCACCCCTTGGGCGGCAGCGAGCGCTCCGGGCCGGAACACGCGTCGGCCTCGGTCGTCGACGGCATCGCGTGGGCGGTGACGCCTACCGACGTGGTCGACCCCGAAGCCGTCGAGCGGCTCGAGCGATGGATCGAGCGGATCGGCGCGAGGCCCGTCCGGCTCTCGCCCGAACGGCACGACCGGCTGGTCGCATTCGCGAGCCATCTCCCGCAGGTCGCTTCGACGTCACTGATGGGGCTGGCCGCTGCGGAGGAGGCCGGGGAGCCGGAGATCCTCCTGCTGGCGGCCGGGGGTTTCCGGGACCTGACACGGCTCGCCGCGTCGGATCCTTCCCTCTGGAGCGAGATCCTGCTCGCCAACCGCGACCAGGTCGCGTCGGCCATCGACCTCTACGTCTCGCGCCTCGTCTCGCTCCGGGATGAGGTGCTCGAGGGACGAGGAGGCGACGTCGAGCGGACCTTCGACGAGGCGAAACGGGCCCGGCTCAGGCTGGCGACCAAACCAACCGTTCGGGCCGGGGTCGCGGTCGTGCAGGTGGAGATCCCGGACGAGCCCGGGGCGCTCGCCCGGATCACCGCCGTCCTCGGCGAGGGCCGGGTCAACATCGAAGACCTGCAGATCGTCCACTCCCCGGAAGGCGGTCGCGGGACGGTCCACGTCACCGTCGCGGCGGCCGCCGCGGAGGAGGCCGGCGGGGTGCTCGTCGGCGGCGGGTACGACCCGATCCGGTTGGCCTAGGTTGGGCCGATGCGCATCCGCGTGATACCCGGTGGCCGGCTCCAGGCAACGGTCCGCGTCCCCGGCGACAAGTCCATCGCCCACCGCTGGCTGATCCTGGCGTCCACCGCTTCGGGCCGCAGCCGCTTGACCGGTCTCCCCGGCGCCCTCGACGTCCGATCGACCGCATCCTGCCTCGCGGAACTGACCTTGAAGGCTCGACCTGCCCTCGACCTGTGGGCTCGGAACGCTTCGTCCGGGGTGGAGGGTAGCGGTTCCACGTGGAACGACATGCCTCGAGGCGTCTCGAACGGAACGCTTGAGGTTGAGGGTGAAGGCCGCGTCGGGCTCGTCGAGCCCCGGGCCAGCCTCGACTGTGGCAACTCCGGCACCTCGATGCGGCTTCTCGCCGGGGTCCTCGCGGCCGCGCCGTTCACGACGGAGCTGACCGGCGACCGCAGCCTCAGTGCGCGTCCGATGGAGCGGGTCGCTGCGCCGCTGCGGCAGATGGGCGCGGCGGTGCTGACGACCGACGGTCATCCTCCGCTCGTCGTGACCGGCGGTCCGCTGGTCGGGATCGAACATCGCATGCAGGTTCCTTCCGCACAGGTGAAGGGAGCGCTGCTCCTCGCCGGGGTACGCGCGTCGGGCTGGACGTTCGTGGTCGAACCGGCCGCGACGCGCGACCACACGGAACGAGCGCTCGACACGCTCGGAGCGCCCGTTCGGCGCGAAGGGCTCCGCGTCGGGATCGCTCGGTTCCAGCACGACGGCTTCGAGGCGGCCGTCCCCGGCGATCCGTCATCCGCGGCCTTCTTGATCGCCGCCGCTGCGCTCACCGGCTCGGCGGTGACGATCGAGGATGTCGGGCTCAATCCCACGCGGCTCCACTTCCTCCGGGTCTTCTCGCGGATGGGCCTGGTGATCGAGACGTCGGTCCTGGGGGAGCAGCTCGGTGAGCCGGTCGGCTCGATCCACGTGATCCCCACGGACGCTCTGCGCTCGACCAGGATCGAAGCGGACGAGCTTCCTCTCGTGATCGATGAGGTACCGGTGATCGCGATGCTCGGCACCCACGCATCGGGGGAGACCTGGTTCTTCGGGGCATCCGAGCTCAGGGTCAAGGAGAGTGACCGGCTCGGTGCGCTCGCAGAAGGGATCCGTGGGTTGGGGGGCCACGCCGCCGCGGAGGCCGACGATCTCGTGATCGCGGGCGGCGGCCTCCGCGGCGGCGTGGCCTCGTCCGACGGGGATCATCGGCTCGCGATGGCGTTCACGGTCGGTTCGCTCGCCGCGGACCGACCGTGCGAGGTGGAAGGGATGGAGGCGGCCGCCGTGAGCTTCCCGGGCTTCGTCGAGACGCTCCGCTCGATGGGAGCGACGATCGAGGTGGTCGCGTGACGGGCGGCAGGGTCATCGCGATCGACGGAGCCGCGGGCAGCGGCAAGTCCACACTGGCGCGCAGTCTCGCCCGTGTGGTGCGCCTTCCTTACGTGAACACGGGGTTGATGTATCGAGCGTTGACAGCGTCGGCGATCCGGCACGGCGTGTCCGAGGACGACGTGGAAGGCTTGATCGACCTCACCCGTGGCTTGAGGTTCACGCTCGGCGGTCCCGATCAGGGCGAGTTGGAGGTCGAAGGGTTCGAGGACGGGGCGCTCACGAGCCCGGAGGTCGAACGGTCGGTGTCCGCCGTCTCGCGACACCCCCGGATCCGAGCATGGATGCACGAGGTGCAGCGCGCGCTCGGAGTTGACGGAGCGGTGATGGAGGGTCGGGACATCGGCTCGGTCGTGTTCCCCGATGCCGTGATCAAACTCTACCTCGAGGCCGCTCGCGGCGAGCGGATCGAACGACGGGCCCGCGAGCGCCCCCGCGCGGACTCAGACGAGATCGCGGCGGTGCTCGCGGAGCGCGACGAGCTGGACGCACGGACCAATCCGCCGACGCCACCGCCGGGGGCGATCGTGATCGACACGGATCCCCTCGACGCCGACGCCACCCTTCGGACCGCGATCGCGCTGATCCGCCGATACGCGCCGGAGCTCGTTCCGTGAGTGTGCCGAAGATCGCGGTCATCGGCCGTCAGAACGTCGGCAAGTCAACCCTCGTCAACCGTCTGTTCGGGCGCCGAGCAACGATCGCGCACGGGATGCCGGGGGTGACGCGCGACCGGATCCAACTCGACACAACGTGGCGGGGACGTTCGTTCGGGCTGGTCGATACCGCCGGGTATCTCCATGGCGCGAAGGGGATCGAGGCGCTCGCCGGCGAGCAGGCGCAGCGCGCGATCGACGAGGCGGACGTGATCCTGCTCGTGGTCGACGCCCGGACGGGGATCATGGAGGAAGACGCACAGCTCGCTCGTCGTCTTCGGGGGTCTCCCGTGCCCCTGCTCGTGATCGCCAACAAGGCCGACGAGCCTTCCGACCTGACGGAGATCGCACGGTTCAACCGATTGGGGCTCGGTCAGCCGTTGGGGGTCTCCGCGCTCCACGGGAGGGGGACCGGCGACCTGCTCGACCGTGTCGTCGAGCTGTTGCCGGAGGGGCCAGAGCCGGGCGCGGACCTCGACGAGCCGCGGTTCGCGATCGTCGGCCGACCGAACGTCGGGAAATCGAGCCTCTTCAACCGGTTACTCGGCGAAGAGCGGAGCGTCGTGTCCGAGACCGGTGGAACGACCCGGGATAGCGTCGACTCGCTGGTGACCTGGCCCGATCTCGGCCGGGTTCGTTTCGTGGACACCGCCGGGATGCGGCGCGGGCAGAGCGTTCGCGGCGTTGAGTACTACAGCTTCCTGCGCGCATCCGAGGCGATCGATCGCGCGCACGTGGCGATCCTGGTGATCGATGCGAGCTCGGGGTTCACGGCAGAGGACAAACGGATCGCCCGTCGCGTGATGGAGGCTGGTCGCGCCTTCTTGGTCGCTGCCAACAAGTGGGACCTCGTCGAAGACAAGGACCGCACGTTCAAGGAGCTCGGACCCCAGATCGTCCCGTTCGCGGACGCCTCGGCGATCCGCGTCTCGGCCACGCGAGGCCAAGGGATCCACCGTCTGCCGCCGCTGCTCGTCGACCTCCATCGTAGGTGGAGCGATCGGGCGTCGACCGCAAGGGTCAACCAGATCGTTCAGCGAGCGCAGCGCGAGCGGCCGACGCCGCGGTCCTCGGGGAACCTCCATTACGCGGCACAGGTGGGGACCGGCCCGCCGACCTTCGTCATCTTCGGAGGAGCGCACGAGCCGGATCCCACGTACCAGAGATACCTGGAGAACCGGGTCCGCCGGGAGCTCCGTCTGTCGGGCGTCCCGATCCGTCTCCGCTTCAGGGCGAGGAAGCGTGGAGGCGAGCGCGGGCGGTAGGATGCGGTTCCACGGGCCGTGGCGCAGCTTGGTTAGCGCGTCTGACTGGGGGTCAGAAGGTCGCCGGTTCGAATCCGGCCGGCCCGACCGATGAACTCGACCGCGAGCGAGCCGTCGCCGTCCTCATCGCGTGTCCTCACGGTCCCGAACGCCATCTCCGCCGCGCGGATCGCCTCGATCCCGTTGTTCGTCGGGCTGATCCTCGATCACGACACGACGACCGCCGGCCTGATCCTGTTCGCGATCGTGGTCGCCACCGACTGGATCGACGGCACGATCGCCCGCCGGACGGGCCAAGTCTCCGATGTCGGCAAGGTCCTCGACCCCGTGGCCGACCGTCTCGCGATCGCCGCCGGGTTGATCGCCCTGGTGCTCCGAGGCATCTTCCCGATCTGGGCCGCGGCGGCGGTCCTCGCCCGCGACCTGACCGTCCTCGTGGCCGGCGCCGTCGCGCTCGTTCGTCGCGATATCCGGGTGGAGGTCCGGTGGATCGGCAAACTCGCCACCTTCTCATTGATGGCCGCGATCCCGATGGTGTCGTGGGGAAGCCTCGGGCTCCCGCTCGCGGCCGCGGCCACCGTCGGCGGTTGGGCGGCCTACGCGGTCGGGATCGTCGAGTACTACGTCGCCGCGTTCGTCTACCTCGGCGACATCCGAAGGGCGAGCTATCGTGGGGCCGGGTCGGCGGATGGCGATCCGGCGCGATGAGAGGGGAGATCGGTGGAGTTCCCGGATGATCTTCGCTACACCAGCGAGCATGAATGGGCACGCATCGAGGGCGCACGCGTGCGCGTCGGGATCACCGACTTCGCGCAGGACGCGCTCGGTGACGTCGTCTACGTGGATCTCCCCGAGGTGGGAGCCGCGGTTCAGGCGGCGACACCGTTCGGCGAGGTCGAATCGACGAAATCGGTGTCGGACGTCTACAGCCCGGTCACCGGAACGGTCGCGGAGCGCAACCCCTTGATCGAGGAGCGGCCCGAGCTCGTCAACGAACAGCCCTACGGAGATGGCTGGCTGATCGTCGTCTCGGTGGCGGACGGAGCGTCGTTGGACGGCCTGATGGACGCTGCCGCATACCGTTCGTTCGTGGAGCAGACCGAACACTGAACCCTCGACCCCTTCCAGCACCGCTGGAGGGTGAGGGGTTGCCAAGGTCGAGCCTGGCACAACACGTTCATTGACCCTTCCCAACGCGTACGATAGCTTCCAGTCCGCATCGAGGTCGAGGGTTGGTTCCAATGACCACCGTCAGCTCGAGCGATGACCGAGGGAAAGGTTCACGGTGTTCTGTACCAACTGTGGACATCCGAACCGCGACGATGCCCGGTTCTGCGCTGAGTGCGGACATCCGCTACAGGACGAGGTGACCGTCACCCTGCCGGCGATCGAGGGTGAAGACGACGCTCATGATGACTTCCCCTTCCCTCATGACGAACTCGAATCGGGTCAAGCGCTCGTTCTCGTCAAGAGAGGACCCAACGCGGGCTCAACCTTCTTGCTCGATGACGACGCAACCACGATCGGTCGCAGTCCGGACAGCGCTGTGTTCCTCGACGACGTCACGGTATCGCGCAAGCACGCGGTGTTCGAGCGTCGACCTGGACCGGCGTGGTTCGTCCGGGATGTTGGGAGCCTCAACGGGACGTACGTCAACGGTGAGCAGGTTGACGAGACCAAGCTCGCGACCGGTGATGAGGTCCAGATCGGCAGGTTCAAATTGACCTTCTTCTCGGCGGGGGAGTGACGAAGATGGCCGGTACCCGCAACTATCAGTCGATCGGCGAGGTCCTCGTCGCGGTCAAGACGGAGTTCCCCGACATCACGATCTCGAAGATCCGCTTCCTCGAGTCCGAGGGATTGATCACGCCCGAGCGCACGCCGTCGGGATACCGGAAGTTCTACGTCGACGATGTCGACCGGCTGAAGTCGATCCTGAGGATGCAGCGGGACGAGTACCTGCCCCTCAAGGTGATCAAGGAACGGCTCGTGCAGTCCGACGCTGGCGCTGAAGGAGACGATGTCGACCTCGAGGCGCAGGCCGACGGAGAGGGGGCATCGGCATCAGAAGAGCTCGCCGAAGCTCCCACGGGCCTGCAGATGTCCCTGGAGGAGATGTCCGCTGCGACGGGGGTCGACCGTGAGCGGATCAAGGAGCTCGAGTCATTCGGGATCGTCTGCACGCACGGACCGGAGGGAGGCCGCTACTACGACGGAGAGGATTACATCGTCTTGTCGATCGTCAAGGACTTCCTCCGGCACGGGATCGAACCGCGGCACCTGACGATGTACAAGCACTTCGCCGACCGGGAGTCGTCCTTCTTCGAGGCGCTCGTAGCTCCGACGCTCCGCCAGCGGAACCCGGATGCTCGCCGGGCCGCGACGCAGACGCTCACCGACCTCAGCGTGACGTCCCGGAAGTTCAAGCAGGCCCTGTTGCGCAACGCGCTCCGCGAGCACCTCACGTCGGCGTGAGCCGGATCCTCCGACGCAGGATCGTGTCGGCGATGCTCGTCGGCGCGGTCATCTCGGGTGAAGCGGTCCTCACATCGTTCGCGTCGCCGCGTGGCGGCGCCCCGCCACCGACGCCGGTCCCTCCCCACGGCAGCCTGTCTCCGTTCCCGAGATCGTTGGCGACCCCCGCGGACCCCACCGTCGCGCCGGCGCTCAGCGCACGGTCCGCGCTCCTGGCCGACCTGACCACCGGCGACGTCATGGACGAGAAGGCTCCCGACGAGCCGGTGCCGATCGCGAGCATCACGAAGCTCATGACGGCGCTGATCGCGATGAAGCGCACGCGGCCCGCCGACGTGGTCACCGTCGATCCACGAGCCGTCTTCCGGCGGCGCGAGTACGGCTGGAGTTCGACCGTCGGACTGAAGGCGGGCGAACGGATCAGCGTGGAGAACCTCCTCTACGCCATGATGCTGGGGTCCGCGAACGACGCCGCGGAGGCGCTCGCGATCCACATCGCCGGGAGCGAGGAGGCGTTCGTCCGGCTCATGAACGCGCAGGCCCGCCGGCTCGACATGCGGCACACCGTGTTCTTCTCCTCAACCGGGCTGGATGACCGCGGCCACTCCACCGCTCGCGATCTACTCGGCCTGGTCCGGGTGGAGGACGCGATCCAAGGATTCGATCGCATCACCGCCACCCGGTTCCGGGCGATCCCGTCCCCCCAGGGCCCGGATCGCCGTATCCAGAACCGGAACGCTCTCCTCTGGCTTTTCCCGGGCACCTTCGGGACCAAGACGGGCTCCACCTCGCGCGCGGGATCGTGTCTGATCGCGTCCGCCACCCGCGACGGCCGGCGACTGGTCGCGATCGTCCTGGGCGCCCCGCATGAGTCGTTCTCCGATGCGGCGGCGTTGCTCGCGTACGGCTTCGGTGGATTCACCCAGCGCACGCTCGCCTCCGAAGGGGGGGACGAGGGGACGCTGGCGATCCGTGGGGGAGCGGTGCCGGTCGTTGCGGGAGCCGCGCTGGCGGCTTTGGTTCCCACGGCATCGCTCGATCATCTGCGACAGCGCATCAGCGTCGATCCCCATGCGGCATTCCCACCGGCTCCCGGCTCCCGTGTGGGGACCCTGGTCGTGTCGATCCCGGGGCTCACGATCGGCTCGGTCCCGCTGCTCGTGAGCGTGGTCCCGCCCCCCCCGGCGAGTCCCGGGCCGTGGTGGGTGCGCGCGGGGATGTCCGTCGGCCGGTCGGTCGCCGGGGCGATCCGTGCGATCTCCTCCTGACCCCTCGCCGTTCAAGGCCTCGGCGATCGCCCTGGTAGCCTCCTTCGCGACATGGCGGAGGTCGCGAGCGTCCTGTACGGACGCGAGGACATCCGGCGCCGGGTGGAGGAGCTCGGCCGCACGATCACCGGGGACTACGTGGGGCGGGAGCCCGTGCTCGTTACGGTCCTCACGGGCGGCGCCGTGTTCCTCGCCGATCTGATCCGTGCGGTCGACCTTCGCGTCGAGACGCACTTCATGGCGATCAGCCGGTACGGGGATGCCGAGGAATCGTTCGGGCGCGTCCAGATCCTCCTCGATGTCGAGGTCGACCTTGCAGGTCGCGATGTGGTGCTGGTCGAGGACATCGTCGACACCGGGCTGACCTCGCGCTACATGCTCTCGGTGCTGGGCGCCCGAGCTCCGGCGAGCCTGGAGATCTGCACGCTCCTCGATCGCTCGGTCCGCCGGATCGTGCCGCTCGTCCCACGCTACGTGGGCTTCGATTGTCCGGACACCTTCGTCGTCGGCTACGGTCTGGATTACCGCGAGCGCTACCGGAACCTGCCGGATATCTTGCGGGTGGACGATCTGGCAACCTTGCGAGCCGACCCCGACGTGCTCGCGCCACTGCTCACCGATGCCGCAGCCTGAATCCTGACGCGGATGCCGGTGAGTTGCCCGTTCCGAAGGCCGTCGCTACGCTGGCTGGAGCCACCATGATCGGGCCGCCATGATCGAGATGGAGCTGACAGGCGTCCGCGTGGAGCTGCCCACCAACCAGCCGATCGTGCTGCTCCGGGAGCGCGGGGGAGAGCGGTACTTGCCGATCTGGATCGGAGCTGCGGAGGCGGCAGCGATCGCGCTGTCCCTCCAGGGGGTGGTCACCCCCAGGCCGATGACGCATGACCTCCTGAAGAACATCCTCGACGACCTGACCGTTGAGGTGCAGCGGATCGTCGTGACGGAGCTTCGGGACAGCACGTTCTACGCGACGATCGCGTTGCAACGTGGAACGGACGGCTTCGAGGTGTCCTCGCGACCGTCGGACGCGATCGCGCTGGCGGTGAGGATGTCCGTCCCGATCTTCGCAGAGGAAGGGGTCCTCGAGGAGGCTTCCATCCTGATCCCAGGAGATGAGGACGAGGAGGTCGAGAAGTTCCGCGAGTTCCTCGACAACGTCAGCCCGGAAGACTTCGCGTCCTGAGGTCCGGCAGGGACGGCCCGGATCAGCTGTAGAAGAAGACGGTGACCCAGAGCACGCCGTCGATGCGGACCGCGCCGATGGCGACGTGGCGGAACGTGCTGTGCAGGATGTTCGCCCGGTGCGGAGCCGAGGCCATGAACGCCGACTCCATGTCGCGAACGGTGCCCCCGGTCACGCCGACGTTCTCGCCCCAGTAGTGCCAGTTGATCCCCTTGAGGTAGTAGCGCGCCGGATCCGAGGTGTGGAAGAGGGTGTCCGAGTTGGCCATCGCGAGCGAGTGCTTCCGGGCGAGCTGCGACATGTCGCGGTTGATCCACACGCGGTGCAACGCATGGTTGTATCGGCTCACGTTGGTGGCCCTCAGCATCGCGTGTCGGGGGCGAAGGGCTCCCGTGGTCGCCCCGTGAGCCCCGGACGGCAGGGCGCCGAGGAGGAGGCCCCCAAGGGCCGCCACCAGCGCGATCCGTACGATCCTGGTCCTCATCTCTCCGCCTCCCCTCCAGACCGGCCGGGCCCTCCTAGTCCGACCTGACTAGGAAGGTCATCGACCGGACCCCTTGGGGACTTGAGAGGGACGAAGGATCGCCCCGGGGACGGCCAGATGGCTTGACGGAGCGCGGGACGCCCCGTACGCTGCTGAATCACAAGGTCGTGATTCCCATCTGCGGTTCGGAGCGCGTTCGATGAGCGAGCAAGGGTATCGGGTCCCCGAGGTCTGTCGGATCGTCGGCATCACCTACCGACAGCTGGACTACTGGGCTCGAACCGAGCTCGTCACCCCGTCGATCCGCGACGCAACGGGGAGCGGTTCGCAGCGGCTCTACTCGTTCCAGGACCTCGTTACCCTCCGGGTGATCAAGAACCTCCTGGATACCGGGGTCTCGCTCCAGCGGGTACGGACCGCGGTGGAGCATCTCGGTCAGATGGAGCGGCCGGTCGCGGCCGTGACGCTGATCTCGGACGGCCGGGGCGTCTATGAGGCCGATTCGCCGGAGGCGGTCGTCGACCTTCTCCGGCAAGGGCAAGGGGTTTTCGCGATCGCGTTGGATCGGGTATGGGAGGACGTCGAGAGCGCCCTGACGAAGGCGAAGCGTGGCTCCGGGAAGCGACGGGCCGCAACAGGAGGGCCGTGAGCGCCGAGCCGCTCGCAACAGCCCTGCTGAAGAGCGATTCCGTCCGCTTCGCGCACGCGTCCGAGCGCCAATTCGCGCGTCTGCTCGACTTCTATCAGATCGTTTGGGAGTACGAGCCCACGTCGTTCGACATCGGGTGGGATCGTGACGGCAACGTCGTCCAGCGGTTCACCCCGGACTTCTACCTCGTGGAGTTCGACCTCTATATCGAGATCACGACGCTGAACCAAAAGCTCGTGACGAAGAAGAACCGCAAGGTTCGTCGCCTCCGCGAGCGCTATCCGGAGATCCGGTGCAAGGTCTTCTACCAGCGCGACTACCTGTCGTTGGTGACCAAGTACGGGCTCGAGGATGCCTCGGGCTGAGGGACGGCGACCGGTGCGACCGCCCGTACACTCGTAGCGTGCGGTTCGCACCTCACACCGACGACGACGTTCGCGAGATGCTCGCGGCGGTCGGCGTTCCGTCGATCGACGACCTCTTCTCCCAGATCCCCGAGGGCCTCCGCCTGGAGCGACACCTGGATCTTCCCCGCGGGATATCTGAGCAGGAGATCCTGGCAGACCTCGCTGCCCTCGCTCGTCGCGATCGGGCCGGAGAGGACCTGGTCTGTTTCGCCGGGCGCGGCGCTTACGACCACTTCGTCCCGAGCGTCGTGTGGGCGCTCGCCGGGCGCTCCGAGCTCTACACCTCGTACACGCCGTACCAACCGGAGCTGTCCCAAGGCGTCTTGCAAGCGCTCTTCGAGTTCCAATCGATGGTGTGCGAGCTCACGGCGCTCGACGTTTCCAACGCGTCGCTCTACGACGGCGCGACGGCTCTCGTCGAGGCCGTCAACATGGCTCGCGCCGGCGGCCGGTCGCGCGTGCTCGTCGCCGGGGGCGTCGACCCTCGCTACGTCGAGACGCTCGGAACGTACGGGCGAGGGTCCGGCTACGTGCCCGAGGTGCTCGCGGCTCCGGATGGCCGCAGCGCGCCGCCGACGGATATCGGCCCGGATGTCGCCGCGGTCGTCATCCAGCATCCCAACGTCTTCGGGATCTTGGAGGACGTGACGGCGTTCGGAGCCCCGGCTCGCGCCGCCGGAGCCATGCTCATCCAGGTCTTCGACCCGACCTCCCTGGGGATCCTGGCGCCACCCGGCGACCTCGGGGCGGACATCGCGGTCGCCGAGGGGCAACCGTTCGGGAACAACCTCAACTACGGTGGCCCCTACCTCGGGATGCTCGCCGCCAAGATGGAGCACGTCCGGAAGATGCCCGGTCGGATCGTGGGGGAGACGGTCGACGTCGACGGGCGGCGCGGCTACGTGCTCACGCTGCAGGCCCGCGAGCAGCACATCCGCCGGGAGAAGGCGACGTCGAACATCTGCACCAACCAGACCCTGATGGCACTCGCGGCCACCATCCACATGGCCTGGCTCGGGCCCGGAGGTCTGCGGGAACTCGGCCGTCAGTGCTCCGCGAAGGCCTCGTACGCCTTCGAGGCGCTGACCGGCCTGGCGCCCGTGGCAGCCGCCTTCCCGGGCGAACCGTTCTTCAAGGAGTTCGCGGTGCGACTCCCCAGGTCGGCCGTCGAGGTCCGCGACGCCCTGATCGACCGGGGGTTCCTCGCCGGCGTGCCCGCCCCTTGGGTGGACGACGGGACGCTGATCGTGGCCGTCACCGAGCGCCGGACGCGGCAGGAGATCGACGCCCTCGCCACCGCGATGGGGGAGGTCCTCGCCTCGTGAGCCTCGGGGCACCCGTCCGACGCCAGGGGCCGCCGGGGGAGGGGACCGTTCGGGAGTTGGCCCGGCCCGGCCGGGCGGCGTGGAGCTTCCCCGACCTCGATGTCGAGCCGACCGAGATCCCGGAAGCGCATCGCCGCCGGCAGGCTCCCGAGCTGCCGGAGGTCGCTGAGCGCGACCTGGTCCGGCACTACACGCGCCTGTCGCAGATGAACTACGGCGTCGACACCGGCATCTATCCCCTCGGCTCCTGCTCGATGAAGTACAACCCCAAGTTGGCCGAAGTTGCGGCGGCCGCACCCGGCTTCGCGCGTCTGCATCCTCTGCAGCCGGACGCAACGGCGCAGGGAGCGCTGGAGATGCTGTGGCGGCTCGAGGCGGCCCTGTGTGAGATCACCGGCATGACGCGCGCGACGCTGCAACCTCCCGCGGGCGCCTGCGGCGAGCTCACGGGACTGCTCATCATGCGTGCGCACCACACCGAGCTCGGGAACCCACGGAGCACCGTCTTGATCCCCGATTCGGCCCACGGCACCAACCCGGCCAGCGCCCGGCTCGGGGGCTATCGGGCGGTGCCGGTGCCATCCACGAAGCGTGGACTCGTCGACGTCGATGCGCTCGCCGGTCTCGTGAACGAAGACGTCGCGGGTCTGATGCTCACGAACCCGAACACGCTCGGCCTCTTCGAGGAGGACATCGCTCGGATCACGGCGATCGTCCACGACGTCGGCGGGCTCGTGTACTACGACGGCGCGAACCTCAACGCGATCATGGGCAGGAGCCGACCGGGAGACATGGGCTTCGACATCGTGCACATCAATACCCACAAGACGTTCGCAACGCCCCACGGGGGCGGCGGGCCGGGAGCCGGACCCGTGGGCGTCGTCGAGCACCTCGTGCCGTACCTCCCGGTGCCGCGCGTCGAGCGGGATCCCGACGGCACGTTCCGGATGTCCGAAGACGCCCCGCGGTCGATCGGACGGATGCACGGCTTCCACGGGAACTTCGGAGTGCTCGTTCGCGCGTACGCGTACGTGTTCTTCCACGGATCGGACGGGCTCCAGGAGGTGAGCGAGCTCGCGGTGCTGAACGCGAACTACCTCGCGTCGGCGATCGGGGAGGACTTCCCGCTCGCGTACCCGGGGTCCCGGCCGATGCACGAGTTCGTTGCCACCGCCGCCGGTTTGGAGCGCGACGGCGGCGTGCGCGCGATGGACGTCGCCAAGCGTGTGATCGATCTCGGCTACCACCCCTCCACCGTCTACTTCCCGCTCGTCGTCGAGGAAGCGATGATGGTCGAGCCGACGGAGACCGAATCGAAGGAGACGCTGGACGGGTTCGCGGCGGCCCTGCGGCAGGCCGCGACCGAAGCTCGGTCCGACCCGAAGCTGCTCTACGAGGCCCCGGTGACCACCCCCGTCCGGCGACTGGACGAGGCGCGCGCGGCGCGCCACCTCCGGCTGACCTGGCGCGCCGAGGGGTCCGGGAACGACTGAGGGGCCGGGCGGCTCCGCCGCCCGGCCCCTCAGGGTTCACCCATCCTCCGAGGCTTAGGCCTCCCGGCGCTTCCGTCCGAGCACGATCCCCAGCAGGCCGAGTGCGAGGAGCACGCCCGCGATCAGGCCGAGCCGCGCCGCGTCGGAGCCGGTGAAGGCCGTGGGCGGCGGTGAAGGCGGCGGGTTCTTCGCCAGGACGATAGTCACGAACGCATCGTCGTTGTCGGAGACCTTCGTGCCGAGCACGTCCGTCCCCGTGGCGGTCCCGACGTTCGTGACGATCGGGTTCCCGGCCGGCAGGACGAAGTCCTTCGTGAGGGTGACGGACTGGCCGGGCTCCAACTTGGCGATGTCGCCGATGTGCCCGATCACGTCGTCGTCGACGCTCACGTTGAACAGGGTGGTGTCGCCCGTGTTCGTGACCACGTAGGTGTAGGTCACGGTGTCACCCGGGTTGCCGCTCCGCGGGCTGACGGTCTTGACGATCGTGATCGCCGGGCAGATCACGGTCAGGGACGCGCTGGCCTGGTCGTTGGCCGTGAACTGGGCCGTGTTCGGCTCGTTGAGCGCGTCTACCGTCGCGGTGTTGTTGACGACTCCGCAGCTGGTCCCGTCCGTCGGCGAGGTGACGTGCACGGTGTGAGAGGCACCCTCGGCGAGGCTCGCGAAGTCACACGTGAGCACGCCGGCAGCGATCGAGCACGCAGGCTGGGCCCCCGGTGCCTGGCCGTCGATCAGATCGATCGTCCAATCGAGGCCACCGTTCGCCGGCAACGTGTCGGTGAGGGTGACGCCGTTGGCGGTCCCGGGTCCGTTGTTCCCGACCGTGATCAGGAACCCGATCGCGTCGCCACCTTCCACGAGCGGAGCATCGGCGGTCTTGGTGACGAACACATCCGGGCAGTCCACGGTCGTCGAGGCCGAAGCGTTCCCGGTCCCATCGTTCGTGGTGGTGAACGATGCGGTGTTGTCGTAGGTCCCGCAGCTGGCGCTCGTGGTGTGGGAGGTCACGTGCACCGTGATGCCCCCGCCCGAGGCCACCGTGGCCGGCCCGCAGCTGAGCGTCTGGGTCGGTGCGGTGCCCGTGATCGAGCAGCTGTTGGCCGGG
>Ga0070706_100000934_pt1 | contig 31941 bp, 23 predicted proteins | sample KBSK5501metaG_FD_65476 | JGI IMG/M metagenome (GOLD analysis project Ga0070706, IMG submission 65476) | Corn, switchgrass and miscanthus rhizosphere microbial communities from Kellogg Biological Station, Michigan, USA - KBS K5-50-1 metaG | ecosystem: Host-associated > Plants > Roots >... | reverse complement strand
CATTGCGATCGGCATTTCCCTGCATGCCACACTGCAGACAGAGGACCAACGGGGCACCAGAGGTATAGCCCTCTGTCGGCTGCCCCTCTTTGTAGCGAGCCACCAAGCTATGGCAACGAGCACACTCTCGGCTGGTGTTTCGTGGGTTGACCCGACTGGTGAGCATGCCCTTGTTGTAGGCCTTGTACTTGGCGTACTTGAAGATGCGTCCCTTCATCCAGAAGGCCCGTTTGCTATTACCTCGTCGGCTGTACTTGCCCTTCTCTGGCTTGAGATTGCCCAGGTGCTCAAAGACCAAGATCGTAGCCCCATGCTGTTTGGCAAACTGCACAATGCGAGCGCTCACCAGATGCGAGATGGACACGTCCACGTTGTTGATCTTGCGCCAGAGGTCTGCGTTATCCTGTTCGCCTTGTGCTATCATGCCAGTCTTGCGTCGGTTGCGTGCGATCCGTCCTAACTGCTTCTTCCTAAAGCCGGATATCCGTCTGCCCCCTCCGATAAACGTGGTGGCAAGGATCGTACCTTCAACAGTTTGAATGGTGCACACTGCTAGATGTTCATTCAAATTGAGGTCTACGGCACACATCTTTGTGTGTGCATGGGTGGTGACTTGTTTCTCGATGGTGCCAGGGCTAGCGAACTGCTTTTCAAGAGGCGTATGCAACCACCACCGCTTGCCGCGCCAAATAAGTGAAGGACTTCCCATCTCGACATCTTCAGGGAGTTCCCGTCCAGTGATGCGAACCTTGATCCAACTCCAACACGTCCCTGTCCACACTTTGAGCACAATGGACGATCTGGTCCGTTGCTTCCACTGACCTGCGTACAACGTGGTAGACTTGTTCCAGGAACGGGGTGGGACTGGTGGACGCTCGGTGAATTTCTTCCCTTTTGCTTGCGCCTTCTCTTTGCGCTTTTTCCACTTCCGCTGCAGTGAGTAGAAGGAACGGGCTGATCCCAAGGCGGCATGAATTGCTGCTCTACGAAACATGGCAGGAATATCCTCTACGATCGCTTCTAGCGGCATGATTGGAGTAGGGTGCTTGTGTGTCGCATGGGTGAGCGTTTCAAGGACAGTGAGCGCTTCCTGGTTGGAGCAATCCAGGACCTTCTCATGGGTAGCGATGACCGCAAAATAGAAGGCGGCCACCTGGTTGAAGAGGTCTTGCGTTGCAGCAAACCAGGCGGCATGAGCAGGCTGATAGCCAAGCGATTGTCGAATGGTTTTGGTTGCCTTTGCCACGAGGACTGCTCACCCCTTTCCTACTCATTGGGCAGGCGACGATGTGAATGTTTGTTCTAATTATACACAAAAATTCGTTTTCTGCCAAGCTATGTGCTGATGGATGCTCTCGCCCCTCTCAAGAAGACATTGTTCCCTGATGTTTCTTCTTTACTAGCTGTTCTGGGGCACGTCCATACGGGGTTTCTGGCTCAAGCCAGGGAAAAACCCGCCTGACCACGCTTTGAAAAAGCATGGCTTGTGGCGGGTTTCCTCTGTCAGCGCCAGGCATGCCAGAGGTATATGAACATAGCGCCATAGGCGAATAATGAGTCGAGCGTGCTTCTGACGTTGGAGAGAACGTGCCAAATATGCTCGATGAGTACATATTTCACGGACACGCTCAAAGTCGTCCAGCTCATTGGGTGCTAATACTGGCAACATAGCGGGGAGTGAAGTATTACTTTTCACCGCCTGGGAGCAGAAAATTTTAAAGGTCGGCGACTTCCCCGCGCTAAGACGTTCAACTGCCAAATCGAGTTCGTGCATTCGCTCCTCTACCGTATGGATGATGCCAACTCCATTGCTATTTGCCTCCTTCGCGATGACGCGAGCTTGCCAGTGATCGAGAAGGCGTCCGGTAATACCAGTTACAACGAGCAGAAGTAGCGCAAAGAGAGCCGATGTGCCAGCCTGACCCTCGGTGAAACGCAACCGTGTAAATTGGAGATCGTGCATGATAGTGAGATAGTTTTCATGCAGAAATGCTACGAGTATAGCGAGTATTCCAAACCATGTATGGAGCCAGAGCCAGTTCTGCACTTTTCCTGGTAAGGTGCGCACAAATCGACGACGTAACGTATAAGCTGCCACGAGCAATACAAGGAGAAAGGCGACAATTCCAAACAGGCGCAGAGGATCAGAGTAGGGACCAGCGTAGGGATTCAATTTGAGCGCTTCGAGGTATACTGTATAGAGATAGCCATACACAATCAGCGAGATGCCCAGGCAAATCCAATTGAATTTCGATCCTGGCGTTTTCCAGATACGACGTATCGATCGCTGTTGTTCCTGAAAAGGTGGTTTAGTTGCCAGTGCCATGCATCTTCCTTTATAACACTTCTCACAGATAGAACACTTATAACGCTCGTGGTATCGACAGGCGTCCAAAATCAGTGACAATCCTAGACAACTGCCATTCTCGTCGCCCTGCTCCAGTCCAGCCGGTCAGAGTTCCTTCCGCATGCCAACAGGCTAACGGAACAGGTCATGCCCTCGAAGTGATGCAGCCTGGAACTTCACCTCGTTGGGCCAACGAAAGCCGTACCACAATAACATCCTTGCGGACCGGCCTGGCCTGTCAGTCTTGAGCGGGGTGTCCCTCTGACAGGCTTCTCTCCAGTGGCCTCTAGCCACTCGAGGCGTTCGCTCCCCCTTCAAGAGGGAGCTTTCCTTTTCGGTTGCCAATGGTACTCGCGGTAAAAGCTTCGATGCACGTTGACCGATGCATTGAAGTCGGCGTTGGCTTCGTAGTGGCACACCCGACAGCAGAAAAGCTTTCCCCCACGCTCCCTCACTCGTTGACCAGAGCGGTGCGAAAACCTTTCGCCCTTTGCTCCACACCGCGAGCAATACTGGGAAGTCCCGTGCGGGTTGACTTCTACCGTCACCGCGCCACCTCGAAATACCTTGTCTTTTGCGGCGTCACGGATGCGTCCGCGAATCTGGTTTGCCAGTTTGCGGTTTAGCCGGTGCGATATGCTTGCCTTGCCGACTTTGATTTTGCGCAGTCGTTCAAAAAGCAGCACACAGCCTGGATGGGACCGACACACCTCGGCTATCACCGCCGCCACCTGATAGGTCATGTTCTGATTCATCCGCCGCACATGCTGCCAGATGCCTTGACAACTTTGCTCTCCTTTGACGGGTCTGCCCGATTGCCATTGTTTCTTGCCAATGCGTTTCAAGTGGCGGTAGCGGTGCTGGTCAAACCCATGGTCGCGCACAAAGACCGTCTTAATGATGCGCCCATACTGGCGAACAGTAATCACCGCCAGATTTTTGATATTCAAGTCGACTGCGACGGTTACCAGGTCAGGCCGTTGTTTGCTCTCCCTGACCTTGCTGGCTTCAATCTCTTTGACCTGGGGGATATGCAATGCGGCATCCTTTGGTCGCAGGATCAGGCTTGGGCTCTGTTGCTCCCATCCTTCTTCCTGCAAACGGGTCGCATGCCACTTGCTATACTTGACCGGGTAGTGAACCCATGCCCACTCGGTGCCAGTGTAGACCTTGAGTTTGACGAAGGTCCCTCGCTGGTCGAGGCGATCTGTGCGCAGGCAGAACGTTTCTTTGTACAGCGTGGGGTGATCGGTTGCCCCAGGCAGACCCGGCTTGCCTTTCTTCTTGCCGCTCATTTGCCAGTGCTTGAGGTTGGACAGATAGGACCTTGCTTTGCCGATGGCATCTTTGATGATGGAACGCCGATAGGTGAACGGCATTTCCGTGAATGCTTCGCTAAAGTTCCAGTCGGCGAGTGGATGAGGATGTTCCTTGGTCGCGACAGTCTGAAACTCCGCCCAGGTCAGCAACTCATCGGCACTGATGAGCCGCTCGCGCTCCTCCTGGAACTTGGGCGAGAAGTAGCTCACGCGTGCGCTTAGCTTGTCGGGATGGGCCAGAAAGAAGGCGATATAGAAGGCACGGGCCGCGTTGAGAACCTGGACGGTAGCTTCCAGATACTCTCTTTTTCCGCTATTAGCTCCTCCCTGTTCTGGCTTGGAGAGATCCAGCAGGAGTTTGGTCGTACGGGTGGCTTGACCCATTGAGTAGCTCACCTTCTGCTTTCAGCCGCTGGTTGCCGGGTGTGCGCACGGTCTGTCACTTTCCAGTGGCATCCGATCCTTCACGGTTTCCACCAGCACTCTTGACTGTTGCGATGCTTCTCAAGAAACGAACGCATGTTCTGATCCGGTGTTCCAAGTTTAGCGCCTGGGTCTACTTTTGTCAAGATTCTAGGAACTTCGTCGTCGTAAAATCTCTTCGGTCGAACCAAAGAATTTTGTTGGTTGTATGCGAACTGCCGCGCCAGTGGGACAGGCTTCCACACATGCCTGATCCTTGTAACCTGCGCACAGATCACATTTAATAGCTACCTTCTTGCGCATTTCATCAAAAGCGTCACGAGGCTGGAACGTATCGAGCGGACCTGGAGCAACAAAGGGTGATGCAAGCGTTTCCTCCCTGCTCCTCGCCGCCCCCGCACCTGCGCGGTTTGTAAAGAAATTGCTGAAACGCTGCCAGGAGGAGCGTGATGCTGGCTCCTCCTCAATGTTTATAATTGAAATTGCTCCATAAGGGCAGCGTTCTGAGCAGATGCCACAGCCAATACAGCTTTCAGTAATATAAACTTCTCCATTGGGATGTCTGAGCCGACGCCGAAACCAACACAAGCGCCTCCTACGCCAACACCGCCACAGCATACCGGAACAGTGATCGGCCATACCAACATGTCTACGAATAGCTCGGTCAGCTTCACCAATCCAGCCGATGGTCAGGGGAGTTTACTCATCCGCCTGTCCAACGGCAATTTTGTGGCCTGTGAGAGAGCCTGTACCCACGCTGGGGTGCCTGTCAATTACGATTCTGGAAGTGGTCGAATCGTTTGCCCGGCGCATGGAGCGATTTTTAATCCCGCCACTGCTTTTAGCGTGGTGCAGGGACCGGCCAACAGACCTCTGCCGGCTGTCTCGATACGCGTCAATGCTGATGGGACAATCACAACAGGGTAGATTACGCAGTCAACAACAAGCTACAGCTTCAACCTGAGGGTGGTAAATGTACGAATCTTTATGCTTTACCACCCTTAGTATTTCCCATGCGGTCCATAAATTCATGGCTTGACTCTTTTCCCCGTACCACGCTACAATGGTTCGTGCCAGGTTAATAAACCGAGCGCTGGATAACATCTCCCCTGCATTCAACAATTTGGGTTCTCGCTCTATCTAAAGGAGGAAGGATATATATGGCGACTACGATTAGCGAAGGTACACTTCTTTGGGAACCTTCGGAGGCAATGAAACAGCAGGCCAATATTACAAAGTATGTGCAATGGCTTGAAAGCGAGAAAGGGCTACATTTCGACGACCCTGAAAAACTTTGGGAGTGGTCGGTGAACAGCCTCGAAGATTTTTGGGCCTCGATATGGGAGTATTTCCATATCCAATCGTCGAAGCCTTATAAAGCGGTACTGACAAAACGAAAAATGCCGGGGGCGCAGTGGTTTCCTGGCGCTGAACTCAATTACGCCGAGCATGTATTTCGAAATGTGACCTCCAGCCGTCCAGCATTACTGTTCCAATCCGAATCACAGCCTTTAACCGAAATATCCTGGGACGAACTGTACAGGAAAGTAGCTACAGTTGCTCAGACCTTACGCACTCTGGGAGTGCGGCGTGGCGATCGTGTTGTTTCCTACATGCCCAACATTCCAGAATCTGCTATCGCTTTCCTGGCTTCGGCAAGCATTGGGGCAATCTGGTCAAGCTGTTCCCCAGACTTTGGTACTCGTAGTGTGATTGATCGCTTCCAGCAGATAGAGCCAAAGGTGCTTTTTGCAGTCGATGGGTACCGCTATAACGGGAAAGCCATTGACAGGCGCACAACCATCGCTGAACTCCAGCAATCGCTTCCTTCTCTACAAAAAACGGTTCTGGTTTCCTCCCTCTTCCCAGAATTGAGCGCGGAAGGATACAACGATGCAATGCTCTGGCAAGACATGCAGCCTGCGACTGCAGAGTTATCTTTTGAGCAGGTACCATTTGATCATCCCTTGTGGGTGCTGTATTCTTCCGGTACAACTGGCTTACCTAAGGCCATTGTTCAGGGCCAGGGCGGCATCCTGCTTGAGCACATAAAAAACTCATACCTTGGACTGGACCTTAAAGCAGATGATCGATTTTTCTGGTACACCACCACTGGATGGATGATGTGGAACTTGCTACTGGGTGCACTGTTAATAGGCACTACCGTTTTACTCTACGATGGTAGTCCATCGCATCCCGACATGAATGCTCTCTGGCAATACGCCCAAAAATCGGGTATGACCTTTTTTGGCACCAGCGCTGGATTTATTCTCGCATGTATGAAAGCTGGTATAGAACCAGGCAAAACCTTTGATTTAAGCAAGCTACGCGGTCTTGGCTCAACTGGCTCTCCGCTACCTCCAGAAGGCTTTCAGTGGGTCTACGATCAGATTAAACGGGATATCTGGCTGGCTTCCGTCAGTGGCGGTACGGATGTATGCTCAGCATTCCTTGGAGGTTCTATCTTGCTTCCAGTGCGTGCCGGGGAGCTTCAGTGCCGCTTACTAGGGGCTAAGGTTGAATCGTTTGATGAAAACGGGAAACCTTTGATTGATGAAATGGGTGAATTAGTCATCACCGAACCAATGCCGTCAATGCCTCTTTTCTTCTGGGACGATCCTGAAGAGAAACGTTATCGCGAGAGCTACTTTGATGTCTATCCTGGTATTTGGCGGCATGGTGATTGGGTGAAGATTACTCCCGGGGGTAGCGCCATCATCTATGGTCGATCTGACTCCACGATTAACCGCAAAGGCATTCGTATGGGAAGTAGTGAAATTTATCGTGTCGTTGAAGATATGCCGGAGATTCTGGATAGCCTGGTAGTAGGTATAGAACGCCCTGGTGGTAACTACTACATGCCACTTTTTGTTGTACTGAAGCCTGGCATAGAACTAGATGATGCTCTTAAAACGAAAATCCGCAATAAGATTCGCGGTAGCCTCTCGCCCCATCATGTGCCTGATGATATCATTGCCATTGCTGAAGTACCACGTACCTTGAATGGCAAGAAACTGGAAGTGCCGATCAAGAAACTCTTCATGGGTGTTCCCCTGGAGAAAGCGATCAGCGTGGACTCGATGAGTAACCCGCAAGCTATGCAGTATTTTGTTGAGTTTGTACACAAGTCCAGCTAAAGATGATAGAATGAATCAGCTGTTGAATGCTGCGAGGGTTTTTAGGATGGTAGGTTCTGGGGGATCCTACAGTAAGTTCCTAAACAGTGTGTGGGCTATTCCACGTTTCTCTCTTTGTTCAACTTCACCTGGAGAGCCATAGCCCACGTGCGTATGAGAAAATAGATGATTGTGCCTCTACTGATGAGCACAAGGAGCAGTGCATGAAAATTGGCCTTGTATCGCCTTATGACTGGAGCTATCCTGGAGGTGTGCGCGATCATGTTTGGCATCTCGCTAATGAGTTCATTGCAATGGGGCATGATGTACGCATCATGGCACCGGCATCAGGGCCAAAGCGCAAATTAACCGAGAAGTACGTCTTAAAAATGGGTGGGACCACCCCTATCCCAATCAATGGTTCAATTGCGCGTATTATGCTTGATCCTTCCATCGCACTACGAGTACGCAGGGTACTACAGCGTGAACATTTTGATGTGATACATGTGCATGAGCCGCTTGTTCCAGGTCTTTCTCAAACGGTATTGCGTTGTTCAAACGCAGTTACTGTGGGGACTTTTCACGCCTCTTCATATCCAGGCATTTACTCTACTTCGAATCTGGCATATGCTTCTACATACCCATTTCTTCGTCCTCTATTTCGGCGACTGTCCGGTCGCATAGCAGTTTCCACTACTGCACTCCAGTTTGTCTCGAGATACTTTCCAGCAGACTATCGCGTGATTCCAAATGGAGTCAATTTAGAGCACTTCAGTCCGCAGATTGCACCACTACCGCACTTTATGGATGGCAAACAGAATGTTCTTTTCGTTGGTCGTTTCGAGAAACGAAAAGGTGCAAAGTACTTGCTGAGAGCTATTCCACTTATCCGCGAGCAGTTTCCACGAACGCGCTTCATCTTTGTTGGCGAGGGCCGGTTGCGACGCGGTTTTCAGCGATTCGTCGAGCGTCAGGGCTGGCAGGATGTTGTCTTTACCGGCTATGTCTCCGATAGTGATCTGCCGCATTATTTTGCGAGCGCCCACATCTTTTGTGCCCCTGCCACTGGCGGAGAAAGCCTGGGTATTGTGCTCTTGGAGGCAATGGCTTCAGGAAAACCAATCGTCGCATCTAACATCAGTGGCTATGCAACGGTAGTAAAAAATGGTATAGATGGACTGTTGACGACTCCTCGCAATAGCGAGGAACTGGCGTGGGCTATAGGGCACTTACTTGGGCATGAGCTACTACGACAACAATTCATACATGCTGGCTTGCACAAAGCCCGCGAGTATGCCTGGTCGCGTGTTGCAGAGAGCATCATGGAGTTTTATTATGAGTTGTTGGACGAGCCAAAATACTTGACAAAGCGGAATCCCCTCATGTATTCTTGAGATGAGAACGTATGTTTCAAGAAGAAACAATATTTGATGGGACAAGCGACGCGCTCCACCAAACTTCGGCTTGACTTGGGAAAGCGAACCCAAGGAGGAGCCAATACCGAGAAGCAAGCCGCGCTCGAGATTGACCCACTTTTGTGGAGTCCCCGAACGTGGGGATTACCTGTTCTGTTGTTCAAAAGCAACCGGGCTCACATAGCCAAGCGAGGAGTGGAGCCGAACCCGGTGATAAAAGCACTCGACAAACTCAAAGACCGTTTGTCTGGCCTCTGTACGCGTCTGAAAGGACACGAGATCAACGCATTCACTTTTGAGGGTTCCGAAGAACGACTCGGTTACCGCGTTATCCCAACAGTTGCCTTTCCGACTCATACTGACGGTGAAGTGCATCTCTGCAAGAAGTGCCTGGTACGCATGACTCGTATAGTGGCATCCGCGATCCGTGTGATGCACTAATCCTGCCTGTGGAGTGCGCTGAAGCAAAGCCATGCGTAAGGCCATCTCGACCAGCGTCTCGTCCGCCGAGGCGGCCATAGCCCATCCTATCACCCGACGTGAGAATAAATCAAGCACAGCCGCAAGGTAGAGCCAGCCCTCATACGTCCAAATCGCCGTGATATCGCCAGTCCATTTCTCATCAGGGCGCATGGCCGTAAAATCCCGATCCAGGCAGTTCGGGGCCACCCGTGCGTTGGGGTCACTGTGGGTGGTTTTCGTCCGATGCCGAGGCCGACGTGCCGCCAGCTCCAACTCGCGCATGAGACGGGCCACCCGCTTGCGTCCGCACTGGATTCCTTGCGCTTGGAGCAGCGCATGGATACGTGGACTCCCGTACACCCCTCGATTGGCCTGATAAGCGGTTTGAATCCGCTCGGCAAGTTGGCCATCTTTTCGCTGATGGTCACTCATCGGACGTTGGAGCCAGGCATAATACCCACTCACGGACACAGCGAGCGTCTGACAGAGCAGGCTCACCGGATACTCCTGCCGATGGTCTTCACTAAATTGGAACCTTACGGCTGGGTGCGCGAAAAGATGGCCACTGCCTTTTTTAATATATCACGCTCCTGTCTCACTCTTTCCAACTCTCGTTTGAGTTGGCGCAGTTCCTCTTCTTGCGCTGTTTGATGCCCACTGCCGGGAAACGCTTCGCGACCGTGGTCAGTTAACTCCTTGCGCCATTGATGGATCGACGTGTCAGAAATGCCCAGCTCGCGGGCCACCTGCGTAATCGGTTTTCCGCTGGTCCGAGCCAGTCGCACGGCTTCTCGTTTAAACTCCGGCGTATAGGTCTTTTGGACTTTTTGCATGATCCTGCCCTCCTTTGGGAACAGTATACTCGAAAGTTCTGTCCCTCCACAAAAGTGGAGCAAGGTCAACACCACGAGCGGAACAAGGGGCTATTGAGACAACAATCGCGCGCTTAGTCAACGAGGTTCCAAAAACCTTGACAAAGTGAGTCATCCTCTGTATACTTGCCCCATGAAGAACAAACGTTTGCTCTCTCCAAAGGAAGCAGCCTTCGAATTGGGTATCTCGATCAAGACCGTTCACCGTTGGGATGAAGCGGGAAAACTGCATACGGTTCGCACAGCTGGCAATCAACGTCGCATTCCCATTGAAGAGATCTCCAGGCTGCGCAAACTAGGCGAGGGTAAACCGGGAGCCGAACGGTGTGTGCTCTATGCGCGGGTATCGAGTGTGAGGCAAGAACAAGAGGGCAACCTGGCACGGCAAAGGGAGCGGCTCAAAGAAGCGGCCAGAGCAGGCGGTCTAGGTGGCCCTGATCGAGTACCCAGATCGGCAGGTGCGCTTTGGCCTCAGCTATCTGGAGCAAGCCTTTCGCTGGAAAGGGGTGCGCCTGGAAGTGCTCGAGCCGCCCAAACAGCAGGAGCCGACCGAAGAACTCGTGCAGGACTTGCTCACGATTGTCAGCGTCTTTGCCGGCAGGCTCTACGGCCCTCGCGCCAAAGGGGTGCGTGAGCGCGTCAAAACCGCACTCAAGGAATGTGAACAGGTAGAAACGACAGAGGGCAGAGATGGGACAGGCCATTCGCACCACCAAGCTGCTCCTTGACCTCTCCACACGCAAGGCGGGAGGGGCAAATACCGGCAAGCGCGCGTGTCTGGAAAAGACGGTGGCTGTGCTTGAAGCCGCTCGTGCCTTCTACCTCGACTTTTTCCTGGCCCATTCCCAAAAGCTGGCTGAACGCATCGCCTATTACTCCGAAACACACTTGGAGATGCGCGAGCGAGCCATTTCCGCCAATGAGTTGCTCACCTGGGCGGAAGCCTGTACGGTCGCGACCAAAGAGCATCCCCATCCCTGGGCAGGCTGGAACTTCAGCGAGCAGTTTCCCGATCTGCCTTTTGCCTATCGGCGCAGTGTCATCAAAGACGCCATTGGCAAGGCTCGCTCCTATCTCTCCACGCGCGCGACCTGGGAAAAGAGCGGCAAGAAAAAGGGCAAGCCGGGCCTGCCTGGAGCGGCTGAACATCCCACCCTCTACAAAGGCACTTGGGAACTAGACCTCTCCGATATCCAGGTCAAGAACCGCTTTGTGCGGCTCAAGGTTTACGATGGGCTGAGATGGCAGTGGGTCAACTACCCGCTCAAATGCAGCCGCCATTTTCAGCAGCACTACCGTGATCCGAGCTGGGAACAAGCAAGCCCTCTGCTGATCCTGACCAAAGAGGGCGCCGCCTTGCATTTCCCCCAGACCAGGCACGTCGAGGCGAAGAAGGTTAAGGAGAGCAAGCTCGATCCTGACCTGGTGACGGTGGCAGTGGACCTGAACGTGCGCAACCTCGCCGTGATCACGGTGCGCCGAGCCAATCGCTTTATAGAAACCGTCTTTGTCACCGATCATGGGCTGGATCAGGCGCGCTATCGGCATCTGAAAAAGATCGCGAAGAAGCAGTGGCTCTCTGGCAAACCCGTCAAGGGGGAGCACAGCAACCAGGATCTCTGGCGGCATGTGCTCCGCATGAATGAAGATGCCGCCCACCAGGTCGCTCACCGCATCGCTGGTGTGTGCGTCAAATATCCCGGCTGCGTGCTGCTCTTTGAGCGACTTCGCAAGATCAGCGCGATCAGGGCGAGCAAGTCGCGGCGCATGAACCGCCGCCAGGCCAATCAATTACGCGGCAAGATTAATCAGTACGCACGAGAGACAGCCTTTGCAACATGCGCCACCTGTACCGTCGAAGTCAATCCACATGGCACCAGCCAGTATTGCTCTCGCTGTGGCAAGCCTGGGGAGAGGTTCTCCTACCGCGCAGGAAGCCGCATCAGCGAGAAGTGGGGTAAGCTCTTCTGGTGCCCGCATTGTCGCTACCAGGCCCATGCCGACTTTAACGGCAGTGCGAATGTCCATCATAGTTTTTTCCAGGAGTTTCACTGGAAACCCCGCCCTAAACGAAGCGGGTGAGCAAGACGCCCTCTCTGACTAGAGGTCAGAGGGGAGAAGCCTGCGGAGGGCACTCCCGATGAGGCAGGCCAGGCCGGTTCGCAAGAACACGTAACGGGGTACGGCTATCGTTGGTCCAAAGGGGGCACGTTCCAGTCTGAATGCTCTCTCGGACGAAACCTGAGTCGATAACCTCCTGGAATTCGGAAGGGACGCCAGGAAGACCGGACTGATTCAGGGCGGCGAGAACGGCTGCTGTCCAGGTTTGTACGCAAATTTGGCTTACAGTTGATACCACCCCTGGCGTGAACGCCGGAACCTCGGTGCCGCGTTATGGTGAAAATATAAGGTAGCGAGTAGAGAATTTGAAAGAACAATGGAATATAGTCATACCGATGGGCAAGTTGCCTTAAAAGATACAGAAGAAGTTCTACTGCCTTCTCCAAACGGATACAGTCGTGCCGATATCCACATGCATACAAATCTGGGCGATGGCTGGGCAAGCCCGTTGCGAGTAGTTGAAGAGGCGACGCGCCGGGGATTGCCCCTCATTGCTGTTACAGATCATGATCATGTGGAGGGCGCTAAGCGAGTAGAAGAGATCATAGCGCAACAAAATAGCCCTTTACAGATGATTACAGGTGTTGAAGTTTCGACGCGCCAGGGCCATTTGCTTGGCCTTTTTTTGACGAAGGCTCCCAAAGCTATGCGGTCAGTTGAAGAAAGCATCGAGGACATCAAAGAGCAAGGAGGTATTGTGATTGTGCCCCACCCTCTAGGGCGGCTTGTCCCTAGCCTTAGCCGTGCCAGGATTGATGCTTTGCTTGACAAAGGGTATGCTCTTGACGGTATAGAGATATACAATCCCTCTCCAGCAAATGCTTCAATGCGATCTGTCGTTCGCGCTGCTAATCAGCAATGGAGACTCGCTGAAACTGGTGGGAGTGATGCACATTTCTGGCAACATATTGGCGCAGCCTATACTCTTTTCCCCGGGAGCAGCCCTGAAGATCTGCGCCAGGCTATCATTGAACGCACAGTTCGTCCTGGAGGACAGGAACTGCCGGCACCACGTCTTTCAGCAGGTGTGTATATTGCCCAGTGCGCCTGGAGCTGGTTTGTCGATCCTCCGAGGCGAATCATGAGGTCTTTCAAGCAGGGAACACACTAGAATCCTGTGTTCCCTTCAGTGTTTGAACTTGAATGATTCTCTATCCATACAGGCGAAAATACCACCCATTGTTCAGGGTGTGCCCTGATGAACCTCTCCATCCTTTCGATCACACCGCACATCAATGTGTCAGTATTGGCCTGCTCCTCCACTGTAAGTGCGAGTGAAAGCGGGGTTAACTCCCCTAACATGAGTTTTGAAGATGTATACCGGCCAAATACACCAAGCAATGGCGCACCTGTGCGCTGTGACAGCGATACAGCACCGATCGGGAGACGCGCAGGCTCACCGAAAAATGGCTTTACGACACTCTCCCCCTCTACGGCGCGATCGACCATAATCAACACAATCTGATTATTTCGCAACGCCTGAATGATTGATCGCAGGGGTCCACTGCCACCCAGCGGTATATAATGGAGACCCTGACTACTCCGCATCTTTAGCATCAAATCAAGCATGCGTTGATCTTTCAGACGTTCGACGGGAATGATCACCTGGTAGCCATTGATAGAAAGCCATCGAACCAGGTATTCAAAAGGCCCCAAATGGGCCGAAAACAGGATTACACCTTTGCCCCCTGCCAGAGCTGCCTCGAGATATTCTATACCTTCAGCAACGATGTGGCTCATAATCACCTCCGGTTGCGTATATGGCAAAAAAAACAGTTCCAGATAGTTCCGGACGCGATACTGGAACATGCTGCGTACAGTTTTTCGGAGCTGCCTGCGACCAGCGTGAGTTGCCAAAACTTGTGTGCCGAGTACATGGAGTATGTTGACGGTTGCTTGTTTTCTGGGTTTGCCTGCTACGAGCCACGTTACCAGCCCTATCACGTTAGCTAAGGAGAGCACAAACCAGTGTGGCAAACGTGGAATGACCACTGAAGCGAATCTAAAAAAGTAGTACATTTTTTTCCAGCTATGTCCGATTTCTTATAGTTTAGAGCGTTTACTCTGTATTTTGCGTATATCATCACTCATCAATAGGGGCAAGCCATATCTGGAATTATTATTCAGAAGGCCAGAATTGGCGAAACATGTACCATTGTGTCGGCCATTCACGTACCATTGCTTCTAGTGCATCAAAGATACGTTGAGTCAGACGTGCAATTTCATGTGCTCGATGCTCTCCCTTACTTTCCTGCGGAAAAATGGAGGGGAACGTGCGCACATAAAATTGGTTGCGATGTCCATACCAAACATAGCCGGGAACAATCACGGCGCCGCTTTTAAGTGCCAGCGCGGCCGGACCGCTCGGCACGTAGGTCTTACGCCCGAAGAACGTGACTGCTGTACCTTGATCTTCCGGTACAGGACGATCAACAGCGATAGCAACGAGCTGATTCTGTTGCAGAACACGAAAAATGCGCCGCGCTGAACCCTCCATCGGAATGATTCCCATGCCCTTCTCCTTGCGCTGATCCTGCAAAAGTTGGTTTAGCTGTTCGTCGTTCATGGTTTCTGCCACGGCGGAGAGAGGGAAATAGCGAGCAGCTAAAGCTCCTGCAATATCCCAGTTGCCAAAATGAGCGGTAGCAATGATAGCTCCTCGACCTGCCTGCAAAGTGGCCCGTATATGACCCTTCCAACCTTCTTCCCCCTCGCTCAAATCGTGCATATGCCGTTCGATGTGGGCGATATTGAGGTATGGAAAACTCATAAAGTCGGCGGCGTAGCGACCATAGTTACGCCATGAAGCAAAGGCCAGACGCTGTACATATGGATCATGTGCTGGGCGTCCTGTGATCTGGGCCATGTTTAACCGGGTTACCTGACGTTTGGATGGCCATCCCAGATAGCTAGCGGCTCCGATAGATGCCCCCAGGGCATGCTTTGCGCTTTGCGGGGTCCAGCGGGCCAGGGTATTGACGCTGCGCGCGAGCAAGTAGATAGATGACACTCAATTCTCCAAAATGCTTGTGTGATTACCGTTGATGGGGCATAGAATCGATGCGGGCACCATCACATTGTATTTCTTGTGTTTATACTACCGCTTCGCATTGTGTGATGTCAATGATAAGGCATCACACAATGCGACAATGTGAGACTGATAGCCCTGCTAATATGGTAGACTCTGATCGCAACAGTGTGCGCAGGGACTGGTTTTCAGGTTATAGGTATTGATACAGATGGCCATATCGTGGCTTCCACCCAACAAGTACGGAAACATTTGCATGCCGGACAACTTGTAATACTGGAAGGCACAACCTATCCTGATACTACTGCTGAGGTGGGGCTACCTGAGCTTGAGTCCACCGGACACAGTATCCTCAACCAAGAAACAGTGACCTCCTAGGGACTGCTGATTGTATCGTAATCGTTGCCGACTACAGCAATTACGATGTCTCCTGGATCATACGCGAGGGACGCAGCATTGTGGATACGCGTAACATGACCCGTGGTTATAACGATAGAAAAATATTCCGTCTCTGAATTACATCTTTTGGCTCCTATGTACAAGATGCGAAAGGACACTTTCGTGATACGTTTGTAACTTATTTTCACCTGCGCACTTCTCTACACTACTAATAGTGAAATTTGTATATTTTTTGCGAGAAATCAGGAGTCGAGAGAGTATCCCCATTTTATTGGAAGATAGGTGCTTCATTGAGCGAATCTTGCGACATACGCTCCAGCAATAGCAGCGCCAACGAAAAGACTTAAAACATTGGGGAAAACCTGTGTTACAGACCTTTGAGACAGCAAGTCTCCATGATTGATCTAGGGGGTAGCTGTCCTTTGTTTGTATGGGGAGGAGGTTGAGCTGTTTCCCCCCTTTTAAAAATGATCTTTTTTACGAATCGGCTCAAGGCGACGGATATTCGCAATAAACACCAATCATTGATTAAGGAAGAGAAGTATTTTTATGAAGCATAGTACGATGAAGATCCTGGCCGTTCGAGTGTCAATAACGGTGGCCGTCGCCGGTACTCTTGTTGCGGTTGGGTTTAACACCAGTGCGCATTTACAGTCAGCCCTTGCGTCTGGCATTAGTAGCGTTACCGATTATTATGTTCCCGGGAGCTATCCCTGGGGAACCGCATTTGACGGTAGCGGACGTGTTTGGGTAACTCTGCCCGGCTGTGATCTGGCACCGAGTTGCCCCGGTTCGACTCCTCCTGGCAAGCTCGCTTTGTTTGATCCCAATGCGCAGAACTGGGCTACCGTACTTTCGCTCCCCGCAGGCTACGGTCAACCTGTCTTTGTGGCTTTTGATCATACCGGCAAAGTCTGGTTCACCATGCCGGTCACGAATACTATCGGTCAGTATGATCCTGTCAGTACGACTGTTGCACAATGGGCTGTCCCGACGCCCAGTGCTGGACCCTGGGGTATTGCTATTGACTCAAAGGGAACGATCTGGTTTACCGAGCATTATGTGAATCAAATCGGTTCTTTTGATCCTACCTCGCGGACTTTTCATGAAGTTGCGACTCCCGCAACGAATAGTAACCCCTATGGTATTACAGTGGACGCTTCAGATAATATCTGGTTTACTGAGAATACGGATTCTGTGGCCATGATTGGGCAGTATACCAATCAGGGGGTCTTATACGAGTACAAGATCCGAAATACCTCAACAGGTGGTACTGGTCTGACTCCTCACTTGATTACTATTGATCGTAATGGCAATATCTGGTGGTCCGAGGGCTGGGTCAGTGCCATTGCTATGCTGAATGTCGCTGCCTCTCAGCCGGGGACGAATACTGGCGTTACTGAATATCACTATAGCCCTTCTTGCAGCGGGTGTGGATCGCATACCTCTGGCATCAGCACCGATAAGCAGGGTCTGATCTGGTTGGATGATTCTTTGCAAAATACTTTTGGTTCATTTCCGGTTGGGGGAGGGTCTTTCTCCTTCTATAATAGTCACGGAGGTCACCCTCATGACGGCCTCAATGTTGATTCTCAGAATCGTGTCTGGTTTGATGAGGAATTCGCGAACAAGCTAGCGATGGCTATTCAATCTTCTGGCTCGCCAACCCCCACAGCCACCCCAACGAGTACCCCCACACCGACCTCGACTCTTACGCCTGGTGCAACGCTGGGTACAGATACCTTCCAACGCGTCAATCAGTCCCGCTGGGGCACCGCCTCGGATGGCCAGATCTGGTGTGGCGATGCCAACAGCCAAAGGGGTTTCTCAATCTCAGGAAATGCTGGACTCGTCTCCAATACCGGGGGCAGCAGTTACAGTGCTGTGTTAGGACCCGCGGCCTCTGACGCTGAGGTGTACGCGACCGGCTCTCTCAGCTCCTTTACCGATAGCAACCTGGGTGATGTGCTGCGGTGGACGGATGGGAATAACTGGTACAAAGCGTATATCGATGGCGCAAGCCTGATCATTCAGAAAAAGGTGACCGGGACGACTACTATGCTGGCGAGGGTGCCATTTACGGCTACCACCGGTACCTCGTACACCATCCATTTCCGTGTGGTGGGTGCGACCCTGACCGCGAACGTCTGGGCATCTTCAGGTTCGGAGCCGGGTGGCTGGATGGTCACATCCAGCGATAGCACCTTGACCTCTGGCTCCTGTGGCATGCGTTTTCTCACGCAGAGTGGCACTGCGGCTGTCACTTCCTTCCTGGCGAAGTCACTCTAAGTGCCTGTTATAAATGTAGCGCAGAGCTATGTACATGCGGTGAGCGATAGACTATGACAACGAGAAAAGCGTACACAACCGACCTGAGTGACCTTGAGTGGTAGATGATTGGACTGCCGCTGCCTGGTCCGAAAACATCTGGGCCAAAATAGGAAAGGAAAGAAAGTAATGTCCTTTCAACATAAAAAGCTTATGCTGGTAGGGGTGATTCTGGTATTGTTTTTGTTGCTGGTTGCCTGTAGCTCTGCTGGAAGCGACAGGAGCAAGAGAAATACAAGAACTGGTGCAACTCAGGATCAGGGATCGACAACTTCAGCAAGTGCTGTCGCCACTATCCCACCGCAACTGGTTACTCCGAAAGCCGCCAGCGGTTCGGCAGGCATAGGACCACTGGTTATTTCCAGTCCAACACCGGTACCTGGCGGTAAGGCCGGTAGTCAGCGGATTGTATTGGGCGACCGTACTATGATCCTTAACAGTGTCAGCAAGCAAAAAGGAGCAGGCGCGGATTCCACTTTGATTACTTTGGACCTAGCCATTCAAAATACCAGCGATAAAGCCATTATGAACCAATCCACCTTTTTCCAGTTGATGGGACCTGAAGGTGATACTTTTGGTTCTCAATTCAATAGCTCAGATAACTTCTATGGTACCATCGCTGCTCACACGACCCGTAGTGGTACGATCGTGTTTCAGGTGCCTACAGCAGCAACATCGAGTATGCACCTGCTGTATCGTCCTGAGATTGCACCAGAAACGGCCATCATCTTGTTGAAAATATCGTAAATCTATTACCCCTGTCAAACCTGTGGTGAACGGGAGGGCTGGGTCTTGCATGACCTCTCCGGTCGTTTTGTGTATGTTGGCGATTCGGGTGATCTCGTGGACACCAGCACATTGAGCGTGGTGATGCCTTCCGGCCCTCCAGGACGAAGCTCTCTACCTGCTTGCCGGACGACAGATTTTTCTGAGCTGGATGGGCAGGACACCGTATCTGGAACCCTATGGCCTCTACTTTACTGGCTCTGGCGGTGATGCTCTCCTTACGGCCAGTAAGGCGGCTTCAATCCGGACGATTCTGGCGGTGGGTCCTCTGCTGGTGCTGGCGGTTGCCGCCAAGTACGCTGGACTGCTGTTCGTGCCGACCGTGTTGGCACTTCGTGCCTGGTGGAGCTGGAAACACAAGGGACTGGAGGAAATGCTCGTTCGCCTGGGATCGCATTCTCTTCGTTGGTAGTGTCAGGCTTCATCGCCTTTCTCAATCTGGATAAGAAGACGCTCACCGGTCTGAGCTTTACGACCACCAATCGCGTCAGCTCTATTGGGGCAGGGCCAATCCTGGTCATGCAGCACATCGCGCTGATGGGAGGCATCTTCTTCAGACTTGGTTTCCTGGGCCTGCTCCTCTGTAGCAGGCAGCGGCTTCCCACGGGGCTGCTGCTCTTCGGCTCAGCCCTGCTGGTCCCGCTCTATCACACCTACAAGGGAGAGCTGATCTCGCTGGACAAACATCTTGCTTTCAGTATGTTCTTTCTTGCCCCTCTGGCAGGCTTTACCATTGTCTCTTATGGCTCTGGCTACTTCTGGCTGTGGAGTAAGCATACTGGTGAAGCCAGGTCTGCTGAAAACGTTGTGAGAGGAACTATCGAAAAAGTGGATACGAAAGCATCTTTAAATGAACCATCGGGAGATTGCTTGTATAGATACAACGCATAATACTTTACTTATGAAATAAAAATATATATTTTCTAAGAAAAGGAAGGTGGTCCCTATGGCAACGAAGAGTGTACATGAGGTTCGACCGGTGCCTGAGGATTGGCGGGTAGCGCAAGGTGACGAATATGTGGGCTGCAGCATAGGTATTATGGCATATAATGAAGAAACCAATATTGGTCGCACCATACACGCCGTCCTCCAACAGCAAGGTCCCTCTTTTCTGATCGAGGAAGTCATCGTCGTTGCCAGCGGTTGTACAGATCATACTGTGCCGCTTGTAGCTGAAATCGTGCTCCAAGAGCCGCGAGTACGATTGTGTATTCAAGAGAAGCGTGAGGGCAAAGCCTCTGCGATCAACCTCTTTCTCAAGCATGCCATCAGCCCGGTCGTTGTATTAATTGGCGCTGATGTTATTCCCGAAGCCTCGGCCATTGAGTATCTCTGCGCTCCTCTCAAAGCACCAAAGATCGGGATGGTTGGAGGTCGTCCAGTACCGGTGAATGATCCATCTACTTTCATGGGACACGCTGTTCACCTACTCTGGCGCTTGCATGATCGCCTGGCTCGTATCAACCCAAAACTCGGTGAAGTGATTGCTTTCCGCAACGTCATTTCAGGGATACCAACTGATAGTCCCGTGGATGAAATCTCTATTCAAGCGCTCATTTCGCAGCTCGGCTATCAATTGCTCTATGAACCTGCTTGTATTGTCTACAACAAGGGTCCGCTCACCATCCGTGATTTTCTGAAGCAGCGCCGCCGTATCCACGTGGGACACTTGCAAACCAGGGATCGGCAGAACTACGAAGCCTCGACGATGAAAGTAAGCCCGATTTTCCTCCAGCTTATGGCCTATCGCGACTTTACGATGAGTTCCCCCAAACACGCTCTATGGACTCTAGCTACAGTAATGCTCGAGGGATATGCGCGCCTACAAGGCTACCTTGACTATCGTCGTAAGCGTGCATATCACATCTGGGAAATGGTGGACTCGACGAAAGACCTGGAAGCAGGCAAGCGTAGGGTGCGACATATGTGTAACGCCCAGAGTGTTATCGTCTTTCGCTACATTCTTGAGGACGCCGAAGGGTATGATACTAACCCTGAACGTCAAGACCGTGAGGCAACCGAGGCGGCCCGTAAGCTCTTACCCATGTTGCGTACCAAGATCCGCAAGGAAGACAAACTTTCGATCAATGGGCCTGGCATTATGACTGCTGTCATTCGTGCTGAACAGCACGGGGCTGAACTTGTGGCTAAGCGTATTCAGGAGGCAGTGCAAGCAGCACCTGTGCGTATTGGAATGCGAGGTCAGGAGGTCAAAATTACGGTTGCCTATAGCTCCCTTACATTTACCCTGGAGGCAAAGAGCAGGTGTGTGGTCGCCAGCAATCCGTAATACGCGCAGGGGTATTACCGCACGAGCAACTGTTTTAGAGAACAGCGTGCGAAGGGCACAAATGTGTATAACGTGCAAAAGGTACAAGATTTCCTCCCTATTGGGGCTGTGATACAGGGGCGCTACATCGTGGAGAGCTTATTGGGCATAGGCAGCTTCGGTAGCATCTATCTCGTATGGGATCAGCATAACAAGCAGAAGCTTTTTGTCCTTGCAGAGGTGATGAACCCGCATGAGCAAGAAAGCTATCGCTTCACGCTTGAATATGTCTCGCTCACACCTTTTCGTCTTCAAGCATTGCCTCAAGTCCAATATGTTTTCAATGATGACAAGCTCGGTCGAGCATACCTGCTCATGAGTTCTATTGAAGAGCCGAATCTTGAACTATTGCGTTTACAACAACCGGAGAAGCGTTTCCCGTTACCCCAGGTGATGGCTCTGATGACCCCGGTCGCCAATGCTGTTACCTATCTGCACCGCCAGAGTCCTCCTGTTATGCTTCGCAATATTCATCCAGCCATCATCATACCAACAAATGCCGATAGGTCTGTGCTGGTTATGCTTGGCATCGTGAGGGAATACGACTCGGCCACAACTACTCTTCACTACCTCGCGCCTGGCTATGGGGCACCTGAGCAGTTCAGGGAGGAGTATAGCGCTCGTACAGATATCTACGGGTTAGGTGCAACGTGCTATACTCTGTTAACCGGCATTATTCCTCCTGATGCCCTCTACAGATCAACCCAGCTGAGTAACGGAGAGATCGATCCTTTGAAGCCATTAAATGAGGTGATACCTACTATTCCCACATTTATGGTCGAGGCTATTCAGCGAGCGATGTCTCTCAATGCGCATGACCGCTTCTCTAGCGTCCAGCAGTTCAAACAGGCTCTTGAAGCCGATCCGAGGTTACAAGCATCGTCGATGCTGAAATCGCGCCTCATTTTACCGGAACCGGACTTGTCCCTGAAAGCAGATTCGGTTGAGCAAAAGCCATTAGAACCAATGATTGCACCAACAGGCACAACTCTAACTCAAACGAATCCGGTAGAACAACAGTCACCAGAGCCTTTCATTGTGCCATCAGCCCCGACTCAATCACCTGTTATCCCGGAGAAAGCTGTAGAAACACCTGCTGTATCTTTGCCAGGACAGCCGCGTGCCTGGAAATCTGGTGTACTGCTCATTGTACTCGCATTACTTTTCGGCCTCGGCATCAGCGCAGCTTTTTGGTCCGATATACCACTTCATCCTGCTGCTCATTCTGGCGCCCCAACCCCAAGTCTGAAGTCATCCACACTAACACTTCCCTCTGTCTCATCCATCTATCCGACGCTAACTGGAACTTTTAGCGGCGCAATTTACGATGTATCAGCGGATGTAAGCACGAGTATGGTGCTCACTGGCATTCGACAAAGCCAGGGAAATATTAGCGGCTACCTCACCCTGGGTCCCAAACTGCAGGGCAGTGGTCCTTTTAGCGGAACCATCAATACCACTAAAGCACTGAAGTTCATAGTGACAGATACTGCAGGGAGTGCAACGTTGTTTTTCGAAGGAGTAATGCAATCAGCGACCAGTCTGAGCGGAATTTATTATCGTTGCAGTCCTGTTTGCCTTAGCCAGGCTCCTGGTAGCTATGGTATTTGGGATATTGTTCAGACTTCATCAGGACAATCCTCATCTTTTACATGAGAGCAAGCAGCCTGAGTAGAGGAGGTGGAGGACGATACTATTGTACCCTTTGATCATACTTTCGTTCCTTGAGAAGCATAGGTCTTTTTGCTACTCTTAGTGAGGGCGTCGTCACAAAATAAAGGTCTCAATTGTACGTTATTGATGATAGATTCACAGATGAATAGATATGGTTGAGATTGATACCATCACACGAAGATTCCAGTTGCTGTCAGGGATGTTGGATGAACGGACACGGCGATTGGTGGCAGCTGCCGAAGCTCTGTCCATCGGCAGGGGAGGGAGTGTTGCGGTCGCGCGCGCAACCGGCATATCGCGCCGGGCTATCCGGCTGGGTATCGAAGAGCTCTTGGAGGACGCTGGCCCCGGAGCAGGCCGTGTGCGCCGAGAAGGGGGTGGGCGCAAGAAAACGATTATCAAGGATCCCAGTCTACGCGACGACCTCGAACACCTGATGGTGCCGATCAGTCAGGGTGACATGGAGTCACCACTGCGCTGGACATGCAAGAGTGTACGGCAGTTGACTGAGGAACTCAAACAGATGGGCCACAAAACCTCCCATCGGATGGTAGCGGAGTTGCTCCACGAGCTAGGGTACAACCTGCAGGTCAACCGTAGGATCAAGGCGGGCAGAGACTATGCGGTTTGGGATGCACAGGTAGCACACATCAACCGCACGGCGCAAGCCTATTTTGCGGCCAGAGATCCGGTGGTCTCAGTGGAAGCCAGGAAGAAAGAGTTCGTAGGTGAGTTTAGGAACGGAGCACGCGAATGGAGCCCTCAAGGCACCCTGGAGAAAGTGTGCGTCTATGACTTTCTCATCTCCGAACTCGGCCAGGTGACGCCCTACGATGTATACAACCTCGGCCACAATTACGATAGCGTCGACCGCGAAGTGGATCACGGCATAGAGACCTTCGCGGTAGAAAGCATCCAGCGCTGGTGGAATACGACGGGGCGGGTAGCCTGTGCACAATCGAGGCGGTTGCTGATCATCACTGCTGTGAATGGCAGTAACGTGTTTCGGACACGTTTGTGGAAATTGGAGATCCAGAAGCTGGCGGACGAGACCGGGTTGGCAATCACGGTCTGCCACCTGCCATCTGGCACAAGCAAGTGGAACAAGATCGAATCTCAGTTCTGCGCCTACGTTATTCAGAATTGGCGAGGTCATCCACCGATCAGCTATGAGGTTGTCATCAAGCTCATTGCGCCAACTATGCCACCGGCGGGACTCAAAGTGCAGCGTCATCCTGACACCAACATCTACCCATCAGGAGATAGCGGGTCGGATGCAGAGCTGGCATCGATTCGACTCGTGCGGGATGCACTCCACGGTGAGTGGAACTCTACCGTTCTTCCGCATGGTGTCTCCCAGTGAGACACTTATTTTATGACATTTTCTGAGGTCGTCTGAGGGTGACGTCCTCGAACCATCTATGCAAAATATGAAAAAGCTCATCCAGAACTCAAATTCCAGCGAATGCCTAAAGAACGAGAAAATTTGTTTTTACAACATCATTCAATTCTGGGCGCACAGTACGGGGGATAACTGCTGTTAATTGACAGTATCGCGATCTGGTTCGATCAAACGCGGAGGAGATGCGAGCACCCAGGCTTACCAGTCCCTTGTAGATGACTGAAAGAGAGAGACATGCCAGATTCATATAATAATTCAATGGAAGACCCACAAGAGCCTTCTCAACCTGTTAGCCCTGCCCTGCCTGTCCAACCTCCGGGTGACGTACAGGCTCCCCCAGACTCTGTGCCTGTCGCAGCTCTCCAGGATAACCAGGATAAACTTAGCATCATAAACGGTCACCAAAACTTCTTGGTGCCTGCTACCTCCGATCCTGATCAACAGACCGTGACACTGCATGCAAGCAACGGCACGTTCCAGAAAGAGGAACACAATGGAGAGGTCAAATCGGATGTTACTGACGATACCCCCAACACTACTCAGACCTGGCATATTTTCTCTCACGAAATAAGCGTGAAAACGGGGTTCCCGGGCAGGGAGTCATGGACTCAGGAAGATAGACACAACGGAGAGGTGGACCTTGACTCCCTTGAACTTGAGGGAGTAACACTTATACTCCCTGCGGAGGAGGGCCGGGCAGTAGCGCAGCCCGCTACAGATGATCTAGAAATGCGGCCTCAGGAACAGGGACACAACGGAGAGGTGCACCTTGACTCCCTTGAACTTGAGGAAAAAACACTGAAACTCCCTGCGGTGAAAGGCCAGGCAGTAGCGCAGCCCGCTCCTTGTGATCTAACTGTAGTGATCCCCACTCGAAATGAACGTGACAATATTATGCCACTGCTTCATGAACTGCAAGGAGCTCTTGATGGAATGAGAGTGGAGATTATCTTTGTCGATGATAGCGATGATGACACCCCGCTGATCATCGAGGATGCCTCGGTTGCAATGGGAAAGTCCATGTTTCAGGTCCATATAGAGCACCGTCAGCCGGGAAGTGCGCGCGCCGGTGGACTGGCGACTGCCGTTGTGCATGGCATGAACAGAGCACACTCTGAATATGTCGCGGTTATTGACGCTGACCTTCAGCACCCTCCAGAGCTTTTATGTATGCTTTATGACCAGGCAGTTGCGAAGAATGCGGATCTGGTAGTAGCCAGTCGCTATAATAAGGGTGGGAGCTATCGGGGGCTGGCTGGTGTAGGGCGACGATGTATTTCTGCCGGTCTTAAATGGACGGCCAAGCTGCTCTTTCCTGGGCAGTTGCTGCGTATCTCTGATCCCCTGAGTGGTTTTTTTCTCTTGCGCCGTTCGCTCCTGGTCGATGTATCACTGCGCCCGATCGGCTACAAAATTCTGCTGGAGATTCTGATTCGCTGTAAATGGCGGCAAGTACTCGAAGTTCCGTACCATTTTCAGGCGCGGGCTCATGGGCAGAGCAAGGCGACGATGCAGCAGGGCATCCTGGCCCTACGACATATGCTGCGCTTGTGGCGTGAAGTACCAGCTGCCGGGCGTGTCTGGAAGATCAGTCTTCTGCTGCTTGTGAATGTGTTGATTGCATTGGCGTTGTCCATCGTGTACAAGTCTTTCCCGTGGGTATGGGCCAATCTCTACATTGTCGTCTTTGGTGTGATGGCGTGCCTGGACTTTGTCCTCTTCAACCGCTTTATCTTTCCCTCGCCGCATGTGACAAGCAGTGCCGCGCCTTCTGAACCATCGTTGATGTTTGTTGAAGAGAGAGAAACGGTCAAGGTTTCATCGCGTGCGCCGGCCGTTCACGATGGGCAAAGCGAAGAACAAACCCTCTCAACGCTGGCACGGGAAAACCTCGCGGCGCAGCGCGCCTCTCCCTCCAGATTATCACGACCCCGTGGCAAGCGTCGCCGCATATTGCTCGCAACGAATATAATCCTTCCCATTGCGCTTATTTTTGCCCTTGTGCGTTTGACCTCGATCTTGAGCGCAACAGATGATCAGTTGCGCTTGTCGCTCGGTGGTCAGGGAACGGCTCTCGTAGACCTGCGTCAGAGCTCGACAATCAGTCCTTACCTCTTCGGGGCCAATGTGTTTCCCAAAATTGCTAGCGACTCGGTGGATCAACGCTACAGCGGTTTTATGAGTTACAGCCCTCCCATCACCAGTGGACTGCGCAACGCACGTATAAACCTTCTCCGCTTTCCTGGCGGAAGCTGGGGCGAAGAGCACCTGCTCTCCTACGACCAGCTCAACGACTTTAGCGTACTTCTATCAGAGGTAGGGGCTGATGGCATGATACAGGTGCCACTCACAGGCCCAACTGGCACAAGTACCCACGTTCTGGCATCACTGACAGATCGGGTCAACCAAGCGGGCCGCTGGGTAGACTATATGAATAACCCTCACAGTAGCTTGCGTACAGGTAAATATGCAAATGCCCCTTTCTATCCAATCAAATTCTGGACGGTGGGCAACGAGCCAGATCTCCTTCTCAATCCAGATACGGGGAACCTATTTACTGTTGCAGAATATGTGAATGATTTTATTCAGTTCTCACTCATGATGCACCAGAATAACCCCACGATCCAGGTGTTTGGCCCAGACATAAGCCAGTTCTACGGGGTAGGCGTAGGCCCAACCGACCCGAAGGGACTACTCTGGATGGAGAGTTTCCTTAAAGGTGTGGGTACGTACGAAAAAACGCATCCTGAACTCAAATTCCATCTGCTCGACGGTGTTTCCTTTCACTTCTATCCCTCCGCCGAGGTCAGCAAGAGTCCCAACCTCCTCCTGAGCAGTACTTATGTATGGAACTACTTGCTGCCGCAGTTACGTGAACTCATTCGGCAGGACCTCGGTCGAGATGCGCCCATTGCGGTAACGGAAATCAACTCCAACGCCTTAAATCAAGCACCCTCGCGTGGACTCGCCGCGCTCTGGTGGGCTGACACCCTGGGTACGCTCATGGATCAAGAAGTGGAGTATGTCGCTTTCTTCTCAGCAGAGGGCGTTGATACACCCTATCCCATGTTTACCAGCGATGGGCTACGCCAGACGCCAATGTTTCGCGTGATGCAGGTATTCTCACATCTACAACATAACCTTGTTCCTTTGCAGGTACAACAGAACCCGGTGGGCGTTTATGCTACACAGGATGACACACACCAGACGCTCAGCCTGCTCTTTGTCAATACGTCAGATACGACACAACTCGCTCAGATCGGTGCCCAGAACCGATTCTTTGGATTCAGTTCCTGGCCTGGCGTCGATCTCACTCTCTTTGGCTTTAGCATCACGCTCGTTACCCTGCACCGCGGCGGCGGAGCAGAAGCATACAGCTACACCGTGCCAAACGTCAATGATCCAGACGTCGTCCCATTGCTCTATACCGTATGTGGCAACAATCTCGACCCATTAGCTCATGTTAAGCCTTGTTAATTGAAAGAGCCTGGTTTGTCGCGTCTAACCTGGAGGAAGAAACTGTGTTTTTAAGCATGATAGGACAATGTTTTGAGCTTCTCTTCCTGCTCCTGAACCTACTGATGACCATCCAGGCCATCTTCAACATACGTCTGCGCCTCTTCATCTGGGAGAAGCCAGATCATGCAGGGCTCAATCACGCACCGACTGCTTATCGTGATCCCTACCTCTCATTTACCATTTTACTGCCTGCCCGGCATGAAGAAGACGTCTATCGCGAGACTCTTCAGAAAGTGTACAATCTTAACTACCCCAAAGGACTGGTGCAAATCCTCGCCATCTGCCGCGAAGATGATCCGGGCACCATTGCCGAAGCATGGGCCAAAATAGATGAACTACGCGATCCGAATGTCCAGTTGCTTATCTTTAATGACAAGCCGATTAACAAACCCCATGGGCTAAACATGGGATTAAGGGTGGCGCGTGGCGATGTGGTGACCATCTTCGATGCTGAGGATGAGCCACATCCGGATATTCTCAATATCATCAATACGACAATGCTTACTGACGATGTGGATGTGGTCCAGAGTGGCGTCCAGCTCATGAACTATAATACCAGGTGGTTCTGTTTCCTCAATGTGCTGGAATATTTCTTCTGGTTCAAATCATCCCTACACTTCTTTGCGCGCATCGGTATGACTCCCCTCGGTGGCAATACCGTCTTTGTGCGGCGCGAGCTGATGAATACATTGGGCGGCTGGGACGAGAACTGCCTGACCGAAGATGCCGATCTTGGTATCCGCCTGAGTCTCGCGCATGCACGCGTGCGCATCATTTATGATGACGAGTATGTCACACGCGAAGAGACGCCACATACGATCGATCAGTTCATCAAGCAGCGCACGCGCTGGAATCAAGGCTTCATACAAATCCTCTTCAAGAGGGAGTGGCTGAGGCTACCGATGCTTTCCCAGCGCCTGCTGGCGTTTTACGTCCTCATCTTACCAGAACTGCAAGCGTTGTTTGCAATTCTGGTGCCGGTCGCAATCGCGATGATCTTTTTAGTCAAATTGCCGTTCTGGCTTGCCATGTTTACCTTCATGCCGCTCTTTTGCTTCGTCCTGGCCCTCTTTATTGACCTGGCAGGGCTGCACGAGTTCCTGAAGGCGCACCAGCGCAAGTGGAGGTGGCGTGAAGCAGTGATTTTAGTGCTGGCCTTCTTCCCCTATCAATTCATCCTGGGAGTGGGGGCCTGTCGTGCTGTGTATCGTTACATTCAGGGAGCATCGAATTGGGAGAAGACCGCCCATATTGGACAGCATCGCGATCTCGTTAAAGCAAACACGCAGGGGATGTGAGCCATCCAGGCTTACCCGTCTCTTGTCGATGCCTGAAAGAGGGTGATATGCCAATTTCTTATACGCCGACTGAAGACCCACATGGACCTTCTCAAAACGCTTCGCCTGTCCTACCTGTTCAATCTGAAGGGGACGTGCCGGTTGCGCCGGATCCTGTGCCTATCGCGACTCTCCCGGCCCTACTAAGCGCCCAGGGTAATCCGAGCGTCCTGAATCGTCACACAAACTTCTTTGTACTTGCTGCTCCCCATGCTGATCGCAAGCACATGCCACCACGCACTAGCAATGGCGCGCCCCAGGAAGCGGAAAGCAATAGAGAAGTGAAATCGGAGATGCAGACCTCGGCGCTTGCTACCGTAAAGACGACCCTTGTGGCCGTCCACGTCCCTGCCTGGCTAGAGACCATCATTGTCATTGTCGGGCTCACGCTTTCATTCGCTGCCCACGCCTATAACATGTTCAATTACCCACGCTACGAACTGGACGAAGGCACCTACATGTCGAGCGCTTGGGCCATCTTGAATGGGATGATCACTGTTTATCCCTATGGGTATGGTCATCCTCCACTCGCCTGGATACAGATTGCTGGCTGGATACAGCTCACAGGCGGCTTCTTTACCTTCGGCACCGCGATCAATAGCGGTCGCGTGCTCATGCTGCTTTTTGCGCTCGGCAGTTCGCTCATGGTGTACCTGATTGCTCGCCAGATGAGGAATAGTCGCAGTGCAGGTTTGCTCGCTATGCTTCTCTTCTCACTCTCACCAATCAGCTTGACTTACCAGCGCCAGGTGTTTTTAGATAATGTTAGCACCTTCTGGCTGTTACTCTCGCTTTACTTGCTCACGGCAAGCAAAAGTCGTCTGTCCTATCTCGTGCTGGCTGCCCTCTCTTTTGGCTGCGCATTTCTCTCAAAAGAAGTTTTCCTGATCTTCATGCCCGTCTTGATATATACTGCGTGGTTGCACAGTACCAGGTATCAGCGCAAATTTACCATCATTGCCTTCACCTATATCATCATTGCATGTGGTTTCCTCTTCATCCTGATGGCCGTGTTGAAGGGCGAGTTGTTCCCGTATAGTTGGCATCTTCCCTGGGACCACCATCCGCACTTGAGCATGCTCGATACCTTTGTTCAACAAGCTCAGCGGGGTCAAGACCAGGGCAAGTTCTCTGATGGTTGGTATGAATGGACACGTGCAGACCGCCCGCTGATAGAGGTGGGCATCATCGCTATCGCCTTTAACCTGCTCGTAGGATTGTGGAACCACAGGCATTTGCTCATCTTGCTGCCTCCGTTCAGGTTCTTCAAAAGATGGCGGGTGCGCGATGCTGTAACCATACAGGACTGGCATTTGCCATTATCGCTGCTCGCCATCTTCTACTGGCTCCTGCTTGTGCGAGGCGGTGTTGTACTCCCTTTCTATATCATTCCTATGATCCCGCTTCTAGTGCTCAATATAACCGCTGCCATTAGTCTGATCTTGACTTTGGTTGGTAAGCTGGTGCGCTTCAGGTTGATGTGCGCCCTGTTAATATGTGCCATGATTGGGGTAATTGTGCCGTATGACCTGCAGCATGCTCAGATCGCTTTCACCCTGCACCCTACGTCGGCGCAGAGGGACGCGATGGTCTGGGTACGTAATCATGTGCCACAGAGTGATGTAATCGTTATCAACAGCTATCTCTACATGGATTTACACGAAGCAGATGGTCAGGGTGTTGGAGGTGGAGCAGTGTATCCCTACGCTCACGTTTACTGGAACGTTGCCTACGATCCAGAACTGCACGATCTACTCTTACAAGGTAACTGGGATCGTATTGACTATATTGTCGCCGATTCGGAAATGCTTCACGACATTCGTGCCAGTGGCACAGCGATGAACTTGCTCAGCACAGCGTTGCAGCACTCAATTTTACGGGCAGAGTTTCGAGCCAACGACAATGAGAAGCAAATTGTCATTTCAATCTACCAGGTAGTGCATAAGCAAGCACCGCCAAGCCTGTCTCAGGTACCGGCAGGCGCCTTTCCCACACTTATCGATCGTCGATGGGCAACTTCCACATAAGGTATCCACTAGCCCCTTACTGAATACAGATGATTCATGCGCTTAAAAAGAGCGGAATTTCAGGCGCACCTGTCACCTTACTGTATTTGACCAAGCTGGCGATACAGGTCAGCGGCATCGTAGTACAGCGCCTCGCGAACAATCTTGCCCCCTTCGCGTACGACGACAGTGACGCCGCGCAGCGTGTACGAGCGCCCCGTGGCAGGCAAACCAGGCAGGTCCCCTGTATGTATTCCTGTGGCAATCCACTCAACAGTGACTTGATTGCCAACCGCGATACGATTGACAACGGTAATCTGTGCATCAGTTGTAGCAGCAAAACCCAAAGTTTTACGTGCGATAATCGCCGCCCGGCCGGTGAAAGGCGCCGGATACATGCTATCTTCGACCACCGCATGTTCAGCGTAGTCATCATGTAGGGCACTTGCATTCCCCTGTCCCTGATGGCTCATATGCCGATCATGCATTTCCAGATGCTTGGTGGCATTTTCAGAAACATTCACTTTGGCTGCGGGTGCCTCAGAAGAGGGGCTAACGACCGCCGCTGCTACAATAGCCCCAACTCCGACGCTGGAAACGCCCATCGCCGTGAGCCTTCTCATGAACTGACGGCGCGGCAATTTCCCTGCACGAACCTCATCCACCATTTGAGGAATAGTTTGCTGTTTTTCTTGCATGTATGGCCTCCTAATGAGTTCCATGAGTGCGACCGCGCATCGCGCGGTCGCCTGACAACTTTTCAAGCCAACCTATTGGGCAGTGAGCTTCCAATCGCCTTGGCAATCCTTCGCTTCTTGCTACTGCGCAGTCGCCAGGAACGAAGTATAGCTGGCTGTGGCGCCGCCTTGCGCGAGCATGCGCAGGCCGCAGAAGCCGGATGAGAACGTGGTATCAGTCACCATAATCATCCAGTTCGTTGGCTCAGTAGCCACTGTTTGCCAGACCTTAGCATACAAGGTGGTGCCAACCACTCGGAAGCGCAACGTGTAGGACGTGTTTGACGTTGCCGCAAAGGGAACCGATCCAAGTATCGTGGT
>Ga0070706_100000932_pt1 | contig 32006 bp, 26 predicted proteins | sample KBSK5501metaG_FD_65476 | JGI IMG/M metagenome (GOLD analysis project Ga0070706, IMG submission 65476) | Corn, switchgrass and miscanthus rhizosphere microbial communities from Kellogg Biological Station, Michigan, USA - KBS K5-50-1 metaG | ecosystem: Host-associated > Plants > Roots >... | reverse complement strand
ATTCACCGGCTTGATCAATTCCCCGAGTTCCGCGCTCAGCGCGGTTCGCTCATTTCTCAACTCGTTGTAGGTCTCTTCGAGATGCGGATAGTCGTAGGTTTTCTTGCTGCCGTCCGGATAATTGACGGTGGTTACTTGCTTTTCGTATTCAGCGAGGTCTCTTTGCCTGCTCTGCTTTGAAGAAGAACTTGTCTCAGTTTCGATCGCGTAGGTCGAGGCGCTCACGTAGGCCCGGCGGTCCGTGAAAGTATTCTGCACGGCCAGGATTTGCGCGCCGAGTTCGCGCAGCTTATCGTTGATTTCTTTTATGCGAGGGGCCGCTTCCTTGCTGGCGCGGTCGTAATCCTGCTTGAGCGCCTGATAATCGGGATTGCTCTCGACGGTTTTTGCGGAAGTGCTCGATTGAGACTGGGCACTCTTCAGGAATTCGGAGTAGCGGACCTTCCATTCATTCTGAAAGGCCTTCCACGGACGCTGCCCAAAATCTTCGTCCCACAGCGCCCAAAATAGCGTGAGCATGAGGACCAGCATGGCAAGGAGATAGTGCGGAGCAAGAGATTTGCTGACTATCGGATCGTCTTCGGGGATGGGCTTCTCAGGCACCACTTCCTCCTAAACGTTGAACCACGGCGTGATCCACACATACTTGATGTGGAACGCCAGCCGCAACAGCATCTTGATGGGCAACCCAATCATGGTGATGAAAAAAACCATCAGGATGGAATACTGCAACAGACTCATCCGCTTGTAATTTTTGGGGTTGTAACGGCGGAACAGGGCGTGCACGGCCAATCCGCCCAAGACAAAAAATCCTCCGACTACGGCCGCGCCAAAAATGCCCTTTGCCCAGTTCGAGGTAATCCCGAAGAGGTCGGGCAGGTCGCGGTTCACTTCATAGATGAGACGGTTGTGGTCCCACGTCTGTCCGGGCCAGAACCACTGCCATCCGGGTCCTCGAATGAAGGTCCCGATGGTGATCATGGAGACCCACAAGACAATGAACCCGAAAAGGAATGTGCCGATGGCAAACTTGCGCTGCTTCCAGGTGTAATAGCCGGCTCCGAGCGGATTTGTATCAATGTAAGGAATGACCATCAAACCAAAGATGATGAGCGTGGGCATCACCACGCCGGCAATCCACGGGTCGAAGTAGACCAGCATTTCCTGCAAGCCCAGAAAATACCAGGGGGCTTTTGCCGGGTTCATAGTCAGGTTAGGGTTGGCTGGTTCTTCCAGCGGCGCATTCAGCGTGATGGACCAGACCATCAGAATAATTGTGACGATGATTGCTGCCAGGAATTCCACACGCAGGAGAAACGGCCAGACGTGCACTTCTTTCTGCCACCCGGGTTTGAACGGCCATGCCTTGCGGTGATGTGTTTTGGCAAGCGCCGGATCGGCTTCCAATTGCTCGATGAGCGAGTCATTTGCCTGCGCTTGCCGCCAGGCAAGATAAATATAAAAAGCGAGCAGCGGAATGAGCGCCACGATAGGCACGTTGTCTGGCGCGGAAATAATTTCCCAAAGTTGTCGCCAATCCATAGTTTATTCCGCGGGGGCTATTTCCGCGCCTCCTTAACCTCAGAGTCGAGGATGACCTGTGCAGGGCCGGAGATGCCGCCATCTTTGCGCACGCGCCAGAAGTGCAGAACCATGAAAATGGAGGCAATGATCGGGATTCCGATGCAGTGCCAGATATAGGAACGGAGCAGCGCGTTGGCATCCACGATCGAGCCGCCAAGCAAACCAAATCGCACGTCGTTGTAAGGAGTCATGCCCATCTGCGCGCCGAACGGTCCTTCGTGGCCGAGAAGCGGGGTGGCGCGCGCCATGTTTGTGCCCACGGTCACGGCCCAGAAGCCGAGCTGATCGTCCGGCAACAGGTAGCCGGTGAAGGAGAGTAGAAGTGTGAGCACCAGCAAAATTACGCCAACGTTCCAGTTAAACTCGCGCGGTTTCTTGTAGGAACCCGTGAGAAAGACGCGGAACATGTGCAGCTCGACGGCAATCACCATCAGGTGCGCGGCCCAGCGGTGCATGTTGCGCAGCAACCGGCCAAAAGGAACATCGTGCTCGAGGTAAAGCACGTCGCGGAACGCTTGCACCTTGCTCGGGTGGTAGTAAAACATCAGCAAAGTGCCGGTAAACGTGAGCACCAAAAACAAATAAAACGTAATTCCGCCCATGCCCCATGTGTAGCTGTAGCGCACGGAATCGCGGTTGATTTTCGCAGGATGCAGATGCAGAAAAACGTTGGAAAGCACGCCCAATGCGCGATTTCGCGGGGTGTCGTCGTGCTTGTGGCGGAAGATCGAAGTGTAGACTTGCGTCTTGGTCGGATTCTTGAGCGTTTCCAGCGATTCTTTTGCTTTGGCGGGAAGATCGGTTTTCAGAGACTCGAGATCTTCTTTGACACCTGTTTTGATTGCGTCAACCAGGCCGACGGACTTGCCATTTTTGCCGTTCGAGTTTTTCTCATCAGGCATTTCTTGTGCTCCCGTTTACTTTTCCGCTCGAACCGTCCTCTTAACTTCGCGAACATCCTAAAGCGCGGCGTATCCGGCAGTTCGGTGTTCACACATTCAAAAACGAACCGGGATCGCTGAAGTGGCTTGGCTGACCTTTGGGCCATTCGAATAGTTGCGATACGTCCACTACGATCTGCCCGTCGGGCGCCAGCTCTAATCGCGCGCGGTCCATCGGACGCGGCGCCGGTCCTTCAAAGTTGATCCCTTCGCTGTCGTAGCCGCTGCCGTGGCAGGGACACTTGAATTTGTTCTCGCTGGCTTTCCAATCAGGGGTACAGCCAAGATGCGTGCAACGCGCGTAGATCACGAAAAGCCGGTCGGGTGTGCGGTCTACCCAGATGCGGTATTTTTGCTGCCATTTCGTGTCGACGCCGAGGGCGTAGTCAGAGGGAAAACCGATTTTGAAAACGGTAGGGGGTTCAAAAAGTGTACGCGGAAGGAAAAAACGCAAGAAGGCAATAAACCATGCTCCCAGAAAGCCCACCACCGCGCACCAAACCAAACTGCGCCGCCGCTCGTTGATTCCACCAGCGGATGGGCCAACCGTAGGTACGCCGGCAGCAGGCGCAGCTTTAGAGGTTCCGATGGCAGGCGTGCCTACAAACTTTGCAGCTTCGCCGCCAGCAGCAGGCGTCTTCGCTGCATCCGGTTTCGGATTGGCCGAATTAGATTCCGGGGCCGCCATGCATTACCTCCTGGATTGCCAGTCGTCGAACTATTCGGCGGCCGCGAACGATACCGCCACTTCCCTCCCCTGAGTGTGAGCCCAATTGGCTCCAAATAAAATGAGATGGTGCAAAGATTTCTCACCGCTGCTGGCTGAATTTATTTTGTGGCAAGGACGGCGCAAGATGAATGCGGAGAAATAATTGTTACACGCGGGCCAAACTTCGCACACAGAAAAGCCTGAATTACTCGTTGGAACGCACCTGCACGGCGTGGCCTGTGGAAGCGTCTTTGGCCCGCCGAATTTGGAGAGCGTAGCTGCGATACATCGCGAGGCCCCTAACATTCCACCGGACCCCCCAGGGAAACGGGCCGGATATTACTCAAATAAAAAAAATTCGTCAACACAAGTCTAAAATATTCTGCAACGGCGGGCAAGCCGGATTCATGAGAAACACGAAACTACACGACATTGCTCGGCAACGAATCTCTGCTAAAATAAAAAAAGCCTCGCAAGAACCGCTTGCGCTCCGAATGACCTGTGATAGACTCCCCCCGGTTTGCGGGCTTTGAGGCTCCGGATTCCAGAGGTTGGATGACCGCATCAGTCGCAGCGGATGGTAATTCAACTTGGGAGGTCAGGGTACATGGGCCTAGTTTTGCTCGTTGTTATTTGGCTGATCACCTTCATTAGCGCGTACTTCTTCATCGCCAAGACATGGTGGTTGCCTGCCGGAGCTTCCGTTGCGGCTGCCGGCATCGATCATCATTTCTCGACCACATACATTTTGATGGGCGCTGTGTTCGTGGCAGCTCAAGTAATCCTTGGCTACTTTGCCTGGCAATACCGCGATCGGGGATCAGCCTCTCGCCAGGCGCAGTACTCTCACGGCAACAACACGCTCGAGATCACCTGGACGGTTCTGACTTTAATATTGTTTGTCGGACTCAACTTCATGAGCAGTTCGATCTGGGCTTCCGAGCGTTTCCGCCCGGCTGGGCCTGGCGCTGTGCAAGTAGAGGTTACGGGCATGCAGTTCGCCTGGTATTTTCGCTATCCCGGGGCTGACGGAAAATTTGGCGCGACCAAGCCTGAGTTGCAGGACGCCTCCGCTGGCGGCGAAGGAGCCATTGGCCTCGATACCACCGACCCAGCATCCAAAGATGATGTTGTTGCGGGCACGATGTATGTCCCAGTGAACCGGGAAGTGGATGTGACCCTTCGCGCGGCAGACGTGATCCACAGCTTTTTCATTCCCGCCATGCGCTTCAAGCAGGACGCCGTGCCTGGTATCGCCATCCACATGCACTTTACGCCGATCACGGTGGGCGACTACGAGATCGCCTGCTCGCAGCTTTGCGGACTGGGGCATTACAAAATGCACGGAATATTGAAGGTTGTGAACCAGGAAGATTACGACAAGTGGCTGGCGGCGCGCGAAGCGGAGAAACAATAACATGGCAACCGGAGAATTCGCTGCCCACGCTGCACATGCCCACGCGGCCCCGACGAGTTGGATCCGCAAATATGTTTTCAGCCTCGATCACAAAGTTATCGGCATTCAGTACTATTTTCTCGCGCTGACAGCCGTGTTCGTCGGCATGATTCTCTCTTTGTTGATGCGCATCCATTTGATCTGGCCCACTGCCACTTTGCCGTTTTTGGGAGAGATCAAACCCGAGACGTACCTCAGCCTGTTGACGATGCACGGCACGATCATGGTTTTTTTCGTTCTCACCACCGCCCCGCAAGGCGGCTTCGGCAATTACTTTCTGCCTATTCAAATCGGCGCGCCAGACATGGCCTTCCCCGTACTCAACATGCTCTCCTTTTGGGTGACCGCGCTCGCTTTTATCGTCATGATTGCGGCCTTTTTTGTCGTTGGAGGTGCGCCGCTCCACGGTTGGACCGGCTATCCCCCGCTCAGCGCTCTGCAATCGGCTGGACCTGGAGAGGGCTTGGGCGCGGATTTATGGGTTATCAGCATCGCGCTCTTCTGCCTTGGCGCGCTGATGAGCGCCTTGAACTTCATCACCACGACACTGGACATGCGCGCTAAGGGTATGACCATGATGCGCATGCCGCTCACGTGCTGGTCCTGGTTTATCACCGCCATTCTGGGGCTACTGGCGTTCGGCGTTTTGCTGTCAGCCGGCATTCTTTTGCTTCTGGACCGCAACGCGGGCACGAGCTTTTACGTGCCGTTGGTTACAATCAACGGCCAGCTCGCAGGCCACAAGGGAGGATCGCCGCTCCTGTGGCAACATTTGTTCTGGTTCTTCGGCCATCCGGAAGTGTACATCGCCATTTTGCCGGCGATGGGTTTGTGCTCGCAGTTGCTCTCCGTTTTCTCGCGCAAACCGATTTTCGGATACAAGGCCATGGTCTACGCCATGTTGTCCATCGGTTTCCTGGGCTTCATGGTATGGGGCCATCACATGTTCATGAGCGGGATGAGCCCATATACCGCCTTTGCCTTTTCCGTGATGACCATGGCCATAGGAGTTCCTTCGGCCATAAAAACTTTCAACTGGCTCGGCACGATCTGGCGAGGCCGACTTCGTTTCACATCCCCGATGTTGTTCGCCCTCGGCTTTGTCTCTCTCTTCGTTTCCGGGGGAATCAGCGGGCCGTTTCTTGCTCAACCCGTCCTTGATATTCAATTGCACGACACTTATTTTGTCGTCGGTCACTTTCACCTGATCATGGGCGTGGCTTCCATCTTCGGAATCTTTGCCGCCACGTATTATTGGTTTCCAAAAATGTTCGGCCGCATGATGAATGAGAGCCTGGCGCGCTGGCATTTCTTTATCAGTTTGATCGGAACTTACGCCATCTTCATGCCCATGCACTATCTTGGCATGGCAGGACATCTGCGCCGCTATTCGCAGCTCACCGAACTGAATTATCTTCACGGCCTGGTTCCGTTGCAGACGTTCATGACCTACGCTGCCTTTGTAACGATAGCCGGCCAGTTCATCTTCTTATTCAATCTTTTCTGGAGCATGAAGTTCGGGAAAAAAGCGAGCGATAATCCGTGGGAAGCGACGACCATCGAGTGGACCACTACGACTCCGCCTCCCCACGACAATTTCGGCGGGCACATGCCCGTGGTTAACAACGGTCCGTATGAATACAGCGTTCCCGGCGCGCCACGCGATTACGTAATGCAAACGGATCCACCATTGGCGAAGGCCCATTAGGCAGCGCATGGATTTGATCACCACCACGGCCGCGGTAGACGCAGCAGGAGTCCTCCTGGGGGGCCACGGCAGTCCGGATCACTTGTCCGCGGATTTTTCCGCGCGTCTACGACGTGCCCGGCTGGGCCTCATCGTGGCCTTAACCGGCGTCGTGATGATATTCGTGTCCTTTTCCAGCGCTTATGTCGTGCGCAAGGGACTTCCCACACTCGATCCACAGAGCGGCACCCTGGTGCACGACTGGCTCCCTCTGCAATTACCGAGCTTTTTGTTGGTCAATACGCTCGTCTTGTTGGTCAGTACGCTCACGATGGAATTGGCGCGCCGCCAAGCCGCCCGTGAAGCTCTCGCCACTGAGATCAGTAGAAGCGCCGTTGCAACCACATCTACCTCTCCTAAGGAAGCACAGAGGATGCCGTGGCTCGCACTAACAGCCGTCTTGGGTCTCAGCTTCCTGGCGGGACAATGGCTGGTGTGGCGCGAATTGGCCGCGAGCGGCTTCTATGTTTCGACTAACCCGAGCAGCTCTTTTTTTTACTTATTAACGGCTACGCATGGAATCCACTTGCTAGGCGGCATCCTGACCTTGATTGCGGCAAGCGCCGCTTATTTTTGGCGGCGACTCGCCGAATCACGCGCGGTGGTGGTTGACATCACCGCCTGGTATTGGCATTTCATGACTTTTTTATGGGTCTATATATTGTGTTTGGTCAAGGTCGCCCATTAATCCGAGGCCATTGCCGGCCCGGCTGGGACCGCACGTCACAAGGAGGACATGCGCATGTCTGAAGCGACGTTACCGCACGAGATGCCCACGGTTTACGAACCGTCGCTCTTTGGGACGTACTCGAAGAAAATCGGAATGTGGCTGTTTCTCATGTCAGACTCGCTGACTTTTGGCGCGCTGCTCTACGCCTACAGCTACGGCCGGATTTCGACGCCTAATTGGCCGACGCCGTTCCATTCCGAAAGTATCGTCAATGCCCCCATCATGACGGCGTTTTTGCTAACCAGTTCGCTGACTATGGTGCTCGCCGTGCGCGCGTCCGCCGAGGGCAACGCAAAATCGCAGCGCCTTTGGCTGCTCGCCACGATGGCTTGTGGAGCGGGTTTCATCCTTCTGCACGGCCGAGAGTGGAGCAAACTAATCGCCGAGGGCTTGACGCTCCCGGTATTTCCCCATCCACCAGGACATGAGGCAGCGGGAGAATTTGCAAATGTCGCGAAGAATGTGCCGCAGTTCCCTGCGACGTTTTTCGGCCTCACCGGCATGCACATGCTGCACGTGACGCTCGGCGTCGTCTACCTCGGCATTGTCGCCCTCCGGCGCTACTTCATTCCTATCTTGTTGGCTCTTTGGCTGGCCGCCTGGCTGGGCACGCCAGCTTACAGTCCCTTCCACTATGGAGCGCACGTGTTGCTTGCGGCGGCGGTCGTTTGCTCAATTATCTTGTGGCTTAAGCCCAAGGTATACGATTCGTCCGATGTCGAAGTAGCGGGCCTTTACTGGCACTTCGTTGATCTCGTCTGGATGTTCATTTTCCCGTTGGTTTATTTGATGTCCGCCAAGATTCTCTAGGAGTTCTCGAGCCATGGAAGCTGATCAAATCGCCATCGCCTTGCGAGTCGCCGAAGAGCAACGCCACCACGGAAAAGGGCAATTCTTCTGGGTCTGGGGAGCGCTCCTGGTCATGACGGCCATCGAAGTCTACCTGACCTACCAGAACATGCAGCCCGTCCGGATGCTCACCATTCTGATGGGCCTCTCCCTCGTTAAAGCTGGACTCATCATCGGCTACTTCATGCACATGAAGTTCGAAATTTCTCGCATGAAATGGCTCACCATGGCATCCCTGGTGGTATGCTTGGCACTGATGATGATTTTCTTCCCCGACGCGCTCCGCATTCTTTCGCTGGGAGTAAAATGAAACTTCGCGCCAGCCTCGTCGTAATCCTTCTCGCCGCGTATCTAATGCTGTCGGCCGGCCCGGCCTTTAGCCAAGGCTGCTCTATGTGCTACAGCACGGCCAAGGCAAGTTCCAAGGAAGGTCAGCGCGCGATCAGCAGAGGCGTTCTCGTGCTCCTGGTGCCACCCCTTGGGTTCATGACCCTTGGCATTGCGCTAGCTCTCCGCTACGGAAAGAAACGGGACGACGAACAAGAGCAATAAGGGCAGCCGCAGTACCATCCGAAAGATCCATTAGTCCCAGTCAGTCTTTGCTTGACGCAATTCGCCGATCATTGTATTCTCCCTCGTAATTTGTTACAGGAGAAGTCCCCCGTCCGGTTGCGAAGCAAAGAGCTCAGGCCCAGCACTGAGAGCGATGTTCGTTGTTCCGCAGGGTGTCCCCACTCAGTAGCCGCTCCCAGAAAAGGATCTTGGCGAAGGAACTTCTGTGAAGGGCGTGTGCGATTCTGACCCTTCCGTCTGACATTCATTGACAAGAATTAGGTGTCTAGAATGCGATCGTCGGCCCTGGCATTTCCGATTCATTTTTAAGAGAGGCTTAAAATGCGAAATACGATTTCGACATTGGGGGCAATCACGTGCGGTTGTCGGCTCATGCTTGCGGCGGCGGCATTCGGGTTACTGTTGGCGTTTGTATTTGCAACGCCAACCTCAGGACAAGTTGTGAACGGATTAACTCCGTCCAAGAACTATTTTGTTACGGGCGACTACGTCGTCGGCGGATGGGACCTGACGACGGGAACAATTAAAATACCCGACACGGTGCAGGCCCAAGCCACAGGTGTGGCCTCCCCGGGCGTGCCCGTGGGCGCCGATATCGTGGCGGCCTTCCTCTACTGGGAAACCGTGGAATCATCGTCGCAGTTGCCGCCACATCCTGGACAAACCGGAAGTTTCAACGGTTTCGCCATCACAGGAACGATACTAGGCAACCAGAACGCTCCCACATCCTGGAGTAACGGCGGCTGCGGAGGTTCGAACGGGGGGGTAAAAACTATCGTAGCTTACCGCGCCGACGTCCGTCCCTTTCTGCCCGTGGATCAGACGAACGGAAGAATCCAGGGTAACGGGACCTTTCCTGTAAGTCTGCCCGGGGGAGGTAATGGTAATGGGACCCCTTTTACCTTGGGCGCAAGTCTAGTAATCATATACCGGGTCCAAGCCTCACCGTTATATCCACTGAACGCTATCGTCCTCTACGACGGCGCTGTAGCCCCAAGCAACCAAACAAAGGCGGAGATGAGCCAGACGATCAAAGGGTTCTATCAGCCTGATGTTATCCATAGAGCTAAGATCACGCACATTGTAGGAGATGGGCAGTCGAATAAGTCTGAAACCGCGCAGCTAAACGGCGTGAACCTTCCCTTTCTCTACCCAACCATTTCTGCCACCGCGGCGTTCCCGGGTGTCTATAACGGGTCCTGGGACAATGCGACGTGGGACGTCACCGCCTTGGTGAAGGGCGGAGTGAGCGGATATGACACTTCGGCGACGGCTTCCGTCATGTCAGTCCAATCCGGCGGGGGTTGCGTGGACTGGGGCGCCATTATTTTCAGCACTACTGTTCAGTCCAGCGACGGCGATGGCCTGCTCGAGGTGTGGAAGACCAACCAAGGGTATACGGACCTTCTTACCGGCCAGGCGGTCGCACTGCCTGGAGCGAAAAATGGGCAAAAAGACATATTTGTGCAGCTAGATTACCTTAGCAACCTCGATGGCCTCGTCCCCGGCAATCCGCCGCATTCCCATCTGCCCAAGCAGGCGGCTCTCGATATGGTGGGCGATACCCTTGCGGCGCAAAACATCCACATTCATTTCGATGTTGGGAACGTTTACCAGAGCCCGCTGGCTGGCGGACCCTCTGGCATGTGCGGAATACCAGCTCTAGCCTGCGATCCCTACATAATTTCCAACCCGCCCGGCACAGGCGGAAACAAGATTTCTGAAAGCACCGTGCTCTGCACCGATTCGACCTCGCTTTGCCAATTTCCAGGTCAGGCGGCGGTGGGCTGGAAGGAAGGTTTGCTACACTTGAGGAACCAGCCGCTGAATTATCCGGACGAACTGTCGTGTGAGACCAGGACCCCTCTCGGCGGAAACCCAGGATCGGGGCCGCCCTGTATAAGAAGGTTCCAATCGGGAGGAAAAGATAGCCGCCATTACGTGCTATTCGGACACGCCTTGGGGGCGTCAAGATCCTTCTGGACCACTTTCGCCAGCGCAGTGCCGAACACAGCATTCGCCAAGTTAATTTCGATTGTGAATAACGGGACAACCGCAACAGTAACCATAAAAACTCCCCAGGGTCTCCTAAAGCCCGGAGATTGTAGCCCCGCCAATCTTCCACCGGCGTGCAACGACGCAAATGGCGGTCGCGTGACCGTCACCGGTGCCATTGGGCAATTAGCCCTAAACGGAACATATACTTTCAGTAATCTATTGAATCTACCTCCGGACCCGGACGGGATGCTTAAGATGGCTTTCAGTATCGCCACGACCAACACCACGGCAACCTGCCCGATCGCGCCGTGTGTGGCAGATGGCGCTTACAATCTCAGCAATCAGCCGCAACTCGCCGTTGCGTACGGCGGTCCGTCAAGCAGTTCGGGGCATTCGGACCTGGGTGGCGGAGACTCAATCGTGACGTTCGGGTTATGGCCTGCGGACGACCTTCCCGGCTGCCAAGCAGATCCTTCACTGGCGCTAGTCGGGCTCCAAACGTATTGCAGCAATCAGGTGGGGAGCATCACGGCGGAGGCTGGGACACTGCTGCATGAAATGGGACATACGTTCATGCTCACACATGGCGGCACTTTTTTTCCTCAAGTTAGCCAAGTGCTTAACCTGGGGCAACAGATCAATAGTCCACCGGGCCTACCAAGCTACGGCTTGAACTGCAGCCCCAACTTTGTCAGTTCGATGAATTATCTACACCAGATTCGGGGCTTCCCCGATGGAGGAATAGGTTATTCCGGGCAGACGATGCCAAACCAGTCTGAAATAGCGCTGGACGAAGGGTTCGGGATAGGCTTAGAACAGTTTACAAACTTACCTTCAGCACATTTCACCCGGTGGTATGCGCCGCCCAGTGCGCTCGATATACAACTCGGTCGCGTCGCCACGAGACATTGCGATGGTACGCCGATCTTGGATAATGCGCAGATGACTCGCGTTGACGGCACCACCTACACCTCTCCGATCGATTGGGACAATGATCTCACCCTCCCTGAAACTGATACGGGGATAAGCCAGGACGTGAACTTCAACGGGATAGTAGGTGATCCTCCGTTCCAAGGATACAATGACTGGGCGAATTTAGATCTGCGTCAAACAAGCGCCCGAGCTAATACGTTCGGATTATCCGGCGGCAACTCCTTTGACACGATTGGCGGGAATTCGTTCGATACGATTGGCGGCAACTCCTTCGACACGATTGGTGGCAACGCGTTCGATACGATTGGCGGCAACGCGTTCGATACGATTGGCGGCAATTCCTTGGATACAGTTGGCGGCAACGCCCTGGATACGGTTGGCGGCAACGCCCTGGATACGGTCGGCGGCAACGAGCAAGACGCGGAAACCGCTTGCTCCACTGCCGATCCGCCGACTGGTGTAACGGCTCTTGAGCCCCCCAAAGCCCATTTCGTGGCCGTGAGCTGGACGCCGCCCGGAGTGTGCCAGGTTAGCAGGAACAAAGGTTACACGATCTGGCGCGCCGTGGGCTCCTTCGTAACCCTCACGCCTGCGAACCGGACACAGTTCGTCAAAATCGGCACGGTCAATGCACCATCGACGACGTTCACGGACAACAATGTAAAGAACAACACCACTTATACGTACTTCGTGACGGATACCAACACCCAGAAGGCCACGAGCGGTGCGTCGAACTTGACGCATATAACTGTAAGTTTCTGAGGACGATTCCCGCGAAGTGGGCCGCCCCGACGGACGGCCCACTGCTTGCCCTGGGGACAAAAACAAATGGCAGAGGTTTGGAAGTCTAGAACTGGCCGGGAGATCGCTGGTCGTATTTCTAAGGGCCGGCTTTATTGGCCGAGCCGGCGGCGAACTTCGGAGAGTAACGGATCCTCCCCGGCTTTTCCGCGGATGCTCAAGTAGGTGCGGTAGGAATCTGCAGCGCCGGGACTTTTAAGTCCCTCTCGAGCGCGCCCCTGATAGTAGTAAGCCTCGGGTAAGTAACTATACGTGGGAACGAAATCGAATATATCCAAGGTTTCACCACGGCGCTTGAGGCATTGGTCGAATTCGGAATCGGCTTCCACAAAAGAGTCGGTTTCCAAATAGGCCCTGCCGAGATCGAAGTGTCCGATCCAGGTATCGAACTGGTTGTTGGCCTGCACGAACAACTGGATCGCCTGGCGAGACGAGCCTTCCTGCAGAAGAGCCTCACCCTCGATCAATTTGGCATACACCTGAGGCTCGAGCTGTGGTTCGGAGGCTAGACCGGCAGCTAATTTGCGCGCCCTTGAGGTTTCGTTCGCCGCGACATAGACGCGCGCTGCCAGGAACCGAGGGGAAACCGTTTTGCTGTTGGCCATTGCACTATCCAACGCTTCTAATGCCGCCGTTTTCTGTTTTCGCAAAAGCTGGGTATGCCCAAGCAAGGCAAAATCGGCGGCGGCGGAGTCGAGCCTGCCGGCTTGTAAGTCCACAGCCGTCCCGTGTTGCAGCAACTGCGCTGCGTCGCCAAAACGTCCTTCATAGAGCGCGATGTCGGCCAGCCCATACGCGGCGGAGGACTCTCCGACGTTGCTGACCTTCTCAAGCTGCCGATAGGTTTTGACAGCTTCCGCTAGCTGGCCCTGCCCGACTTGGGCATACGCCAGGCCACGATAGGCTTTTTCATAGGATGGGTTGACCTGCAGCACTTTCCTCGCCTCCCGCTCAGCCGCTGGGAAATCCCCCATGTACGACATAGATAACGCGAGATTCGAGCGGGCGGGCTGGTTCTGGGGCAAGATCTCCAAAGACCGCTGCAGCTCCTCGATAACTTTGGGCAGCTTATGCAGGTTCTCGTAGCAATAGGTTATATTAATATGACCGGCTAGATCGGCGGGGTACTGGTTAACCAGTTCACCGTATTCCTCAACGCATCTTCCCCAGTTCCGGGTTCTCAGGTAATACATGCCACGGCTGCGGAACCGTTCGCGTTCGGTCATGCGGTCCACGTGCTCCATCGCCAGTTTGATATATTTCGTGGCATCCTCTGTCCGCCCCAAGTTTCCGGCTATCGCGGCCATTCCGGCGTAGGCACGTGCAAAGTTCGGGTCCAGCTCTGAAGCCTTGGTGTATGAGCCCAACGCGTCTTCCATTTTCCCTGCGAATTGTTGTTCCACCCCAATGCCGTATTGGTGCACCGCCTCGAGATTGCTAGCTGAGAAACTGCCCTGCGTGGCTGCCAGTTGCACCGATTCCGGCGTGGAGTCGCCGAGCGCTTTGCGAATGGGGGCCGCCAGCTTGGGTACGTCAAGCAATAGTGCGTCCTTGTTGGCAGCACTTACTTCCGACGTTGCAATGGAGTTGCCGGTTCTGGAGTCCAAGGCTTCCACTGACAGCTTGTAGCCGTTGCCGCGGCGACTCAGCGAGCCGATGACCACGGCAGGCACGTCCTGGCCCACCGCAACCAGCCGTGCCGACTGCTCGTCGAGCTTGTTCGTGGGGTGCTCAAGTTGCCCAGCAAGTTTGCGCGCAGTTCCGCGGTTGAAAGCATTGATGAAGCTGGCTCCTTCGAGGGCGACGTTGAACATCGGCTCCAAAGTGTCGTCGAAGATAGGATCTCCGGTCTCATTCCTAAAGTCAGCCACAAGAACGCTCACTGGCGGGTGAACCGCTTTCGGCTTTTGCGGGCGAATTATTCGAAATGTAATCACCGTTCCTATAAGTAATACACCGAGAGCCGCCGATGCCCACTTCCAGTAAGCCGCCGTTCGTGCGGGCGGTAAAACAACCGCTGAGCTGCCGGCGGAAGGTCCCAACCACATCGCCAATCGTTGGGCCATTTCTTGAGCACTCGGGAGTCGATTCTCCGGTTCGATCTCCAGCGCGCTCATAACAATGTCGTTGAGAGGCTTTGGTACGGTTGCATCGATTTCCGCAGGTGGTTTCGGTTTTTCCTGCAGACGTTTCCACAAGGTTCCCAGTGGCGCGTCGGCGGGGTAAGGTGACTTGCCGGTGAGGAGTTCGTAGAAAATAACTCCTAGCGAGAAAAGATCGGAACGCGCGGTGAGCTTCTCGCCGCGAGCCTGTTCCGGCGACATGTATTCCGGAGTCCCAATAAGCGCTCCCGTTTGCGTCATCCCAGGCAGGTGCGCGGAACGCGCGATGCCGAAGTCCATCACATAAACCCGCCCGTCTGGAGCCACCATGATGTTTTGTGGCTTCAGGTCACGATGAATCACACCCTCGGAGTGGGCCGCCTCCAGAGCATGACAAATTTGCAACATGACGCGCGCCGCTTGCTCGGGTGGAAACTTGCCTCTTTCGAGCAACAATACACGGAGGTCTTGACCCTCCACGAAATCCATAGTGATGAACTTGATCCCGCCGGATTGCCCGAGATCGAAAATACGGATGACATTCTTGTGCGTGACCTGCCGGGCGAGAATGAGTTCCTGCTTGAACCGCCGCAGGATCTCTGGGTTTCTGGCAAGTTCCGGCCGGATGAGTTTGAGAGCCACGACGCGGTCGAGCTCGGTGTCGCGCGCTTTGTAGACAGCGCCCATGCCGCCGCGTCCAAGCAATTGAAGGATTTCGTATCGGTCGGCTAAAACCGTTCCTATTTCCAGTTCATCAATTGCGCCTGCAATTCCGGCGGGCCGTGGAGTGGCTGCGGCGGACCAGGCTTCCGGCACTCCACCTTCATTGAGGGTTTCCTGTGGTGATGCACCGGGAAGTGGTGTATGGCATTTTCCACAGTGCGAGGCCTCGCTTGGATTCTTAGCCGCGCAGACAGGACATTCCATGGATGGATGTGCCAACCTCCAATTAACTTACATTATGGCCTCAGATAGCACCAAAGCAAAGAGTCACGAGCTAGGCAGTTCGTAGACCGGTATTTCTGAGCGCCGCCGTAAGCAACCAAATTTGTCCTATACAAGCTATTCCCAAGTAGCCGAACTTTGCGGGTCCGAACATGGCTAGCCGCTCGGTAAGATGATTCAACGAGTGAGAGCGTGGCGGAAGCGTGTGGGGGTCGAATTGTTGAACAAGTCTGCTAAATTCCACGATCTCCAGTAAAGCCGTTATCATATATCTGGATTTGCGATACCTGATTACATAACTGAAGGTGTCCGTACCCACGTGGGCGTCGCACTGCCTCGCAGCGTATCCGCCAATGTGGTGCACACAAACTTCGGCAAGAATTCCTAATGGCACTGAAATTAAAGAAGGGGATGCGATCAAGCCGAGGGGGTCCATCCTCGTCGCATCCCCTGCTTATTCTTCTTCGGATAGGGCTTTGTATCGGTCTACGCCGATGTGCGGCCCGCTCACCAGGTGAGCAAAGCATAACCTCCTTGGCCAGGATGGGCTGGGGGAGAAAAAATCGCCCCGGCGCCACCGCCACCAAATTGCCCATTCGTTAGGAAGGTAAAGCCGTTGACCAGATAGCCCGTTGCTCCACTGTTTTGAGGCGAGAACCCTGGGGCGGCAGGCCCACTATGGCTGATCATGGCGTTTGGGTCGGATGCCCCTCCGGCAGCGCCATTGGTAGGCGGCGGGCTACATGGCTGAGAGTCTGGTAGACCTCCGCTACCGCCATGGGCGACGGCAAGCATCGTGCTGCTAGCGTCTAAGACTTCGGTATCGCCTCCATTGCCTCCAAAGATAGATGATGTCCCAGAGGAACCTCCTATGCCCACGGCAATCGATAGCGTTTGTCCTGCTTGGACTGTCAAGATCGTGCTCGTATAAGCGCCAGCACCTCCACCGCCTCCGTTATTGCATCGCAAAACCGTACCGCCTCCTCCGGCGCCATACAGCTCTACGCTAAGGCGGCTGACTCCAGTTGGGACAAAGAAAGTGCCGCTACTTTGAAATTCCTGTCTACCGCTAAGGCCTCCGGTCAGTCCAGCCGGTCCCGCAGGCCCTTGCGCCCCAGTTGGGCCAGTTGGGCCGGTAGGTCCCGCGGCACCAGTCGCGCCCGTAGCCCCAGCAGGGCCGGTTGCACCTGTGTCTCCTTTAGGTCCTTGGGTACCGGCGGCACCCTGAGGTCCAGCAGGGCCGGCAGGCCCCACAGCACCAGTTGCGCCCGTAGCTCCAGCAGGACCAATGGCACCGGTGTCACCTTTAGGTCCTTGTGGACCCGTGGAACCTTGAGGTCCAACAGGGCCAACGGGCCCAGCAGGGCCAGTTGCACCAGTGTCGCCTTTGGGTCCTTGTGGGCCGGCGGGGCCAGCTGGACCCCGCGGGCCTATCGCGCCGGCGGCCATGTTGGGCAATAACGTCACGTTGAGGTCGTTGTTGCCTTCATCCACATCCACGGTTCGCGTGTCCGAGTTCCAGCCCGAGTTCGGCATGAAAACCGCCACCGTGTGCTTGCCAACAGGAAGACTGATGCTCATGGGCGTGACTTTACCGGTGTCCGCCCCGTCCACAGAAACGTGTGCGGCCGTCGGAAACGAAGTCACTCTTAACTTGCCGTGCCCTCCGTCTGCTCGTGCTCCGACGGACATCAGCAAAAGACCTGCAGTCAACACTGTCATCTGAACTATCCTGGTCATCCTAAGAATCCTGCTAGGCTGGGTCATTGAGTCCTCCTTGACGCTGTTCACGTTTCAGCTCGCTGCGCCAACTTGACGTGCGATGTGGCGTACTTCAGGGGACTGCCGCAGTGAAATAGCGGCAATTGCCTCGCCACCCCGTTACATGCTGCAAGTCATTTGTTTTCAACGATCAGGAATGGAATTGCCACACGCTAAACTAGCAGGGCGTGTAACGAAAGGTTACCTTTCGGGCACAAACCGACGGCACCGATCATACATTTTCGCTATAGATTCGCCATCGGAGCGCGGCCATGCGATGCTGCAATTCCCAACTACATCATTCGAGGAAAACGCAAGTCGAGCATCGTTCAGAAATTTTCATTCGTGTCCCAGCGCCAGTATCGGTTCAATGTGTGGCTCACCAACCAGGTGAGAATCGGCTCGAGCCCAAATCTAGCGGCACGGATGGCAGCCGACTACATCAGGGAGAGGTAGGATCCCCGAATGTGAGTTGGAAGACGCTGCAGAATTGTGTGGTGCCTTTCAGTATCGCCGCCATACGGGAATGGAACTCACGGGGAAATTTCTCGACGACCTCTTGCGCTTTGAGCCGACCCAAGAAGGCGCATGGCTCGAACCAATGGTCATAGCTGTTTTGCAGGAAGTGCGATGCGCTGCTGGCGGCGGAATTCCATGGAATTCAGGATCTGCTTGAAGCGGGGATGCTGGCGGACGTTAGCCTTCCCTGTGTCTGTTGTCGAAGCCGCGCACAAGCGTGCGCAATAGTCCTAACCTGGGCGTTGCCTGAAATACCCTAATCAGAGGAATGCTGCAACAATCCAAGCGGTCGCGAACTCTACTACTGGCCTGCCGGCGAAGGCAAAGTGCAAGACGAAAGGAATTTCGCTCGACGAAACTCCGTCTCTGTTCGCGAAAATTTGAGGCCAATTTGACGCCAAAACCCTGTCGAAGCAGGGACGTTTTCAGCTTACAGCGCCGCAAGGGCAATTGAATCAATGGGACTTTGGCGGAAGCGTGTGGGAGTCGAACCCACCATTCGACCCGCGAAGGACCGAATCGCCGGCTTTGAAGGCCGGGAAGATCACCGGACCCCTTTCGCCTCCGCTGCAAGTATAGGGGTTAAACGCGGGCGGTTTCAATTGCGGCGGCTGTGCACTTCGTGCGAATTAACGCCGCGACCAAATCGTAGAGCTTTGGGCTGGTGCAAACTTCGTAGTAGGGATGCGAGGAAGCTGCGCCAATCTTGCCATCCGGCAAAAGTTCGCGGGCCAGGCTCTTGCGCAGCACAAGTAATTCCACAGATTCGCCCATCGGCACTTCGCCGTAGTGCAACGTCACGTTTTCTTTGCCCCACGGCATTTCCAGCCTTGCATCCACGACGTCGAGCGAAATCTCCTCAGACAATTTCTGAAATCCTTCTTCATTCAACTCGATGCCGTTCATGTTGAACCGCACGAGGAATTCGTCCAACTCCTCCGCCGATGCCCCTTCCATCGCCGTTAGGAATTGATAGACGCAAAAGTGAGATTTCTGTCCAGCAAGCTTGCGCTTCGCGAGTTTCGCGCAACCAGAGAGACGGTCTGAGAGGTTCAGCGCTTTGGAAATCATGATCTTCGAGTCCCCGTCCGTCCAATACGTGGGGGCCGACCCTTGAAACGCAACACCCACACCGAGCTCGAGCGTGGGGAGATCACTCGTCGCGGCGCGGTCGTTGTAGGAATTGCAAACCGCGAGGATCTGGCGCGACAGAATACAGGCCTTCGCTACTGCCCGGGCATACGTGCGGGTTGACTCAGTTTCGAAAATTGCCAGGATCACTGCATCGCCCTCGATGAATACTTTCTTTGCGCCAAAGCGATCCAGGAGCTTCTTAACCGGCTCGTGCAAGTTCAAGCTGAAGTGCGAGGCCGGGCTCAGCCCTCGCGCCAGAAGGTCTTGTGTCATTCTTGTTGAGCCGCGCACATCGGCCTTGATGATCACGTGAGAGACAACTTGATCTTCTCGAGTCTTGGCTTCTTCCTGCAAGACGCACTCGTATAGCCTGTTGTTTAGGCGGGAAAGTTCCCGCGCCTGCTCCGTGGTCACCAGATGAATGCGTTCCATGCACGTAGTCAGGTGCTCCGCGTCGCGAAGATCCCGGCGCAATCTCAAAAAGTCCGTCGCAAAGCGCAGTACCAATCCCTGCATTTCCTCTCTCGAATAACGACGGATTTTTCGCGAGAGTTCCTCTATGGGTTTCAGCGACAACTGTTTAGCAGGAACATGTTTCAGCACCTGCTCAACTTGCTTCATCTCGTCTTTGGAGACCAGCGCTTTGCGAAGCTGTTGCAAGTGGACGGGCGGACAATACTCCTTGGCGATCGGGCGGATTTCATAACTTGCCAGCACATGGTACAGAACATCCTGCTGCTCCAGGCGATCTACAAGTTGCGCAAGCAGGCTCGCCCTCTCGCCGGCTTCCGTGCTTGCGGCCGACGCATCGAAGAGCCGCTTGGCGTTTTCCGGATCATTCAGGTAGTCACCTAGCCGGCCCTTGTAGTCCTTGTTGAAAAAGTCGAGCTTCTGCTTTGCCGCATCGATCTCTGGCCCCATCTCCTCGAGCTTCACTTCCTGATGCTTTAAACGCATCTCCACGTCGCTCAGGGAGGCCTTCAAATTCGACGGATCGGTGGAATTGAGAAATTTGTTGAGGAAACTTTCTCCGCGTTCCAGTCGCTTGCGCGTGCTCTCCCGTTGTTCTTCAAGGCTGGCAATTTCGGACCGCATTGCCGCTGCTTGCTCGAGCAGGGCGTTGTGCGCCTGGTTAGCTTCTGTGAATGCGGGATCCTGACCGACCGTGAGTCCCGCCTCGCAGAGGAATTCCTGGAAGAGTGCATCCATAGCCTCGAAACGGTCCGGGTCTCGCGCGTAATTTCCCAGCAGTATGTAATGCTCCAAAAAGTAAACGTCGTCTTTTCCACCGTCGAGAAAGATCAGCCGATTCTTCAGGAGTTCGTAGAGTGGCGCAAAATCCTCGCCGAAGAGCGCCCTGCGCGTCTTGGCAATTACGTTCTCCTCGATGTCGACGAGCATCTGCGCAACTTGCTGTCCGACGCCGCGAATTATTTTCCGCCGGGCCGATTGCAACTCGGACAGCCGTGCTTTGATCACATGCGCCTGCTGGCTGCGCTCAAAATACTCGCCCCGCTGCCGAACCCATTCCTTCCCTTCCAGGATCAGGTTGGCGAATTGATTGGTGAGCTCCTGGGTGAGGAATTTCAGAAGGGCGAGACGGAAAACAAGGTCAATCTCGATATTTTTGTAATACTTCGCTTGTGTGAGGGCGCTTTGCAGGAGATCCGTCAGCAGCTTGCGGAATGCGGTATTGTCTAAACTTTTGACGGTTCGTAATTCGATGCCGGAAAAATACGTGGCGCTGGTGGTCTGTCGAATCAGGTCAAACAAATAGTCGCGCGCCGCCTGGATAAACTTCGGGCTAAGAAACACATCGTGGTGAATATTGTCCACCCCGATGGACAGCGATCCCATAGGGATCGTGACGTTATAGCTCTTAAGTTCGATCCGGGCCGCTTCCGCAACACCAAGTGTGAGAATCACGTCCGCCATGCACACTCCACCAGAAGGGGCTTCAACCAACCTAGCAGCGCACGCGTGGCCCCGCAACAGAACTGGGGGGTTTGGTAACGAGATGGTAAGGACCGGGCCGTAAGATTAGACAAACAGAGGGGTTACCAGAGGAGATTGCCTGCCCGAATTACGTGACGCAGATGCGCCGGGCGTCCCCGCCCAGGTGTTCAAGTTGAATGCGGACCTGAGGCCACGGCGACTGTAGTGGAAAACGCTCCGACCATTCCAGAATCACGACGGCTGGCTTGACGAATACCTCCTCCAAACCCAACGTCTCGAAATCGTGGAAGCTTTCGATACGATACAGATCGGCGTGGTAAACCTTGGCTGGCTTTCCATAAACATGAACGAGCGTAAAGGTGGGACTCGTGACTTCCTCTTCGCGCGCCGCTCCCAAGCCCGCGACGATGCCCTTGGTCAAGGTTGTCTTCCCGCTCCCCAGTTCGCCGGTCAGCAAGACAAGAACCGGGGCAGTAAGTCGCTTCGCAAATTCCCGTCCCCAGTTCGTCGTTTCTTCCGACGAGTGCGTGATGATCTCCTCAGCCACCGAACTGAATCTCCCGAAGGAGGAATTCCCTGGCTTTCGGAATAAATTTAGCAACTTCATGCGAGAGAACGCCGGAAGGGTCTCCCTCCAAGCCCAGCATCTCCGCCGCGATTCCGTGCAGATAAACGCCCAACGCCAACACGCGCAGCCAGTCCTCGGTACCAAATTGCGCCGTGAGTGCGGCTAATACGCCGGTGAGCACGTCACCGGAGCCGCCTTTGGCAAGGCTGGGACTACCTGCGGTCGCGACCCAAGCCCGGCCGTCTGGCGCAGCCAGGATGGTATGAAATCCCTTGAGCACAACGTGCGCATTCCATTTTCGCGCCGCATCCGTCGCTGCGGCAAGCCTGTCCTCCTGAACCAGCTTTGTGGAAACGCCAAGCAGCCGCGCCATTTCACCGGGATGCGGCGTGACGCATAAAAACTTTGCTGTCCGCTTCTTGAGCTTCGCGCCCTCTCCAGCAAACGCATTTAACCCATCTGCGTCCAGGACAACAGGTAATTCCGTGTGCGCTACGATGGCCCGAACGAATTCCTGAGTCTGTTTGTGCGTCCCAAGCCCGGGGCCAATCGCCAGCAGACTCTTCCCTTCTTCCAATTCGGCGAACGTGCCATCCAAGAGGCTCCGCGTGGCCAGCGCGCCAGATTTTGTTGCCGCCAGAGGCTCTGTCATATACTCCGGATGGGCCGCCGCAATCACAGGTAGAACTACGTCCGGACATGCAATCGTCGTCAGCCCCGCTCCGGTTCGCAAGGAAGCATATCCAGCCAGAATCGCAGCCCCCGATTTCCCCAATGAGCCTGCCAACAACAAAGCGTGACCGAAGGTACCTTTGTGTGAATCCGCCGCTCGAACCAGCGGCAGTGATGCGAATTCTTCCGGCCCAACCCATCGCAAGGTCTGTTTTCCCGTTTCCTCGACCAAGGCTGCCGGCGAACCAATTCCAATAACTTGCAAAATTCCGCAGGCTTCCGCCTTTGCTGAAACCAATTGGCCAACTTTTGGCGCGGTGAACGTGACGGTTCTATGAGCAAATAGCACGGGTCCGGCGGGAGATTCTCCATCCGATGGCAACCCGGACGGAGTGTCCACGGCAAGAATTAGTGCTGGCCAAGCCGACGTGCCATTTCGCGAATGCTGGTTGACGTCCTTGATCGCGCGAGCGATTGCGCCCGATGCGCCTGCACGCAAGCCCGTTCCGAGCATCGCGTCGACAACGACGCTGGAACTACGAACATTCGGCCAAATCTTCTCCCAGTCCGCCTCTTCCAAGATGATTTCTGCTTTGTTCCCGCCATCCAGCCACTTCGCGAGATTAGCCGCCGCGTCGCTTCGCACCTCTTCCGGTTTGCCAAAAAGTACCACATGCGTCTCAAGCTTGTGCTCTTTCAAATAGCGTGCTACTACGAATCCATCGCCGCCGTTATTTCCTTTCCCGCAGAGGACGCACACTCGGACTTGTTCGCGCTCGGCAACGAGGCACCACACGGCATCCGCCGCTTTCTTGCCGGCAGATTCCATCAGTTGCAGGCTGGGTATGCCAAATCGCTCGGTAGTGAGGCGGTCGACCTCGCGCATCTCGGTTGCAGTAAGGGCTTTCATGCGAAGAAATTCACGCCACGCTTAGAGCATCCATCCGCCGCTCACATTCACAACTTGGCCGGTCACGTACTCCGCATCGTCGGACACAAAGTACGCCACGGCAGCGGCTACATCCTCGACGGTGGGAGGGCGGCCGATCGGAAATCGCGCATCGCGAATTCGTCGCGCTTCGTTCAAGCTCAGTTCTTTTTCATCGATGCTCGATGGATTCACGACGTTCACCGTGATACCGTTCTTTGCCTCTTCCAGCGCCAGCGAACGCGAAAGCGCCACGACCGCGGCTTTGGCCGCCGCATACGCGGAAATCTTCGCCTGGCCGAACGCCCGTTCCGCTCCCACGGCCCCGAGGTTGACGATTCGCCCCCAGCGTCCGCGCCGCATGTGAGGCAAGGTCGCCCTGCTTACATAGACCACGCTCGAAAGATTCGACGTAAATATGCTTTGCCACTCCTCGAGAGAAGATTCCGCCAGCGTGCCCCAGCGAAATCCGCCGACATTATTTACAAGTATGTCTATCCGGCCATAGCGGTCCGCCACGGTTTCGACCAGTTGCTCTGCGCTCGCCGCGTTCGTGACGTCCGTCTCCACGGCGACGCAATCCGCGCCGCTCGCCTGCAATTGGCGGAGCGCTTGCTGCGCGGCCATTTTGTTTGAGCGATAGGAGATCGCGATCCGCGCTCCCTCTTGCGCCAGCCGAACCGCGATGCCTCTTCCGATCCCTCTGCTTCCTCCGGTAATCAGCGCCACCCGATTAACAAGCGTCATTCTTCTCCTTGAAGACTTCTTCTTGAAAACTTGTCAGTATAGCCCACCCCTGAAACGCGGACTACCTCAGACGGGCGACGATCACAGTCATGTCATCCGCCTGCTCTGGCGTGCCGGCCCACTCCTCCGCGGCCATCATGAGCGCATGCCCGACCACCCTGGGGGATGAACCCTGCAACCGGATCCCCGCCTCTTGCAACCGGCGGACGCCAAACTCTTCGCCGTAGACATTTTCCGGCTCGACCAATCCGTCGCTGTATTGCACAAGCAGCGTATTGGGCGGCACAGATACAGAATCCTCCTCATAAACATAATCTTCCATGACGCCGAGAACCATTCCACCTTTGTCGAGATGCTTAACGGCGCCATTCCAGATTAGGAAACCAGGGAGGTGCCCCGCATTGGTGTAGCGAAGCCTGCGCGTCGCGCTGTCATACACGGCAACAAAAAAAGTGGCAAATCGGTCGTCCGCGGTATTGCGCACCATGTGCATGTTCAGCCGCGCGACAAGTTCCGCGGTGCTCATCAGTTCGCTCCCTGGCGACAAAAGCTGGCTCCTAAGCGCAGCCTGCAAGCTGGCCATCAAAAGAGCTGCTGAGATTCCCTTGCCGGAGATATCGGCAAGGGCAATGGCCAGGTGAGTGGGGCTGAGCTGAATGAAGTCGTAATAGTCGCCGCTGACCGTGCGAGCAGCTTTGCAAATCGCATCGAGCTCGACGCCCGCCATGGATGGCACGCTCTGCGGGAAAAGCTGGTTCTGCACTTCGCTGGCGATGGAAATCTCATTTTCAAGCCGCTGCCGCTTTTTGGACTCTTCCAACAAACCGCTGATCGAGCCGGTCATGTCGTTGAACGATTCGCCCAGAACGCCCAGCTGATCTCTGCGTTCGATGCGCACCCTATGCGTCCAATCGCCGGTCTTCACGTACTGCGTCGCATCATACAAATCGCTCACGGCTTTGGTGATTCGTCGAGTCATAACGACACCAGTAACCAGTGCAGCCAGTTCAAGCAGAAGAAAAATCACGGATACAACGGTGAAGCCGATGACATAAAGCCGCCCCAGTTCGCCAACGGACGAGAATATCCGTGCGTTCAGTCGCGAGGGCCGCGCGCTAAACCTGGCAATCACCGGCCATGATCTTCCCACGCTACCATCCGCTTTCAGATGGATGGCTTCAAATTTCGAAATGCCGTTGACAACTGGATCCAGCCAACGTTCTGCTTCCTGAGTGAATCTATTCTGCGCCGAAACGCTGTGCAGGGCCTGGTACTCGCCGTCACTAAGCGGATAGATAACGCTCGTGCGCGGCCCTCCGCCGTACCGTTCCAGAATATCCACGTGAATGGCGCCCACGTCCGACGCGAGTGTGGCGAGAAACAACGGAGTAACCGGGACGCGCAAAATCACCATGCGTGTCCCACGGGAGGTCTCGACGGCGCGAAGTCCATACAGCGAAAGTTTACCGTCTTGCTGAATGAGACCGGCAAAATGGCCGTGAGGAGAGCCGGAAACGTTCTGCAAGAGGCTCGAATCGTTCGAGTACTTGACTTCCAAACCCGGGAGAGTTTGATCGTAAACCTTTTTCTCCTGGTCGGCCACCATCTCCTCGGCAGCCTCAGTTCGCATTTTCGGAGATATGCTTGCCAACGCTGCCGCAATTTGATCGGTGCTGTCGGACAGCATTTGGATGCGCTGGTGCATGTCCTCATAGAGGAGATAGCCGCCTAGTTGCGTGTACAGAATCATGCCCGAGATGATCGCGAGAGTAAGGAGTAAGAGGACTGGCACGACCGCGATGAAAAGATACGCGACGATCAGACGATTGCGCAGGCTCCAAAGCAACCGCGTTCGCCACCACCCCACCAGGCGGAAGAGCAGGTAGGTGGCCGCAAGAACCGCGAGAAATCTCAGAAAGCTTGCAAGGCCATTGCTGAGTCCCAGAATCGCACAGATCGCGCCCGCAATCAGAAATACCAAGGCCGCTAGGTCGATCCGCGAGAGGCGGCGCCACACGTTTCGAAGGTTCGCAGGCAGAGCAGTCATCGGGCGATTGAAAGAAATACTACTTTACCTGAAGAACTCTCGCGCGCGGAGGACAAACGCATCGCAAAAATGGGGAGGACGTTTGCCCGCGCGTCTCGCAGAAGCTTATTTCACAGCGTTGCGCACGCGGCTGTGTCTTACGCCGTAGGTGAAGTAGATAACTAGTCCGATGATCAGCCATACCAATAGCCTAATCTGGGTCAAGTAGGAAAGGGAAACGATGAGCAGTCCGGAAAACGCGATGGCAAGGATGGGAACCAGCGGCACCATCGGGGTCTTAAATGGCCGGTTCAGATGGGGATGCGACCTTCGCATAACCCAGACACCAGCGCTCACGAGCATGAACGCGAGCAATGTCCCAACACTGGTCATTTCATCAAGAACGTTAAGTGGAATCAGTGTAGCAAGTAGAGCCACAAACACGCCGACCACGATGGAACTCAGGTAGGGTGTCCTGAATCGAGGATGAATCTTGCTGGCCCAGGGCCACAACAGTCCATCGCGCGACATCGAGTAGAATACTCGCGATTGCCCGAGGAGCATAACCAGCATCACCGTCGCAAGCCCGCCAAGCGCACCCAACTCGACCATGTAGGTTGCCCACGGATGGCCGGTGGCCCTCATCCCGACAACGACCGGGTCCGGCACGTTGAGCTGACCATAGGGAACGAGATGCGTCAGCAGCCCGGAGACCAGAATGTACAAAATTGTGCAGATCACCAGCGACCCGAGTATACCCAGCGGCATATCCTTCTTCGGATTCTTGGCCTCCTGCGCCGCAGTCGAAACTGCGTCGAAACCAATGTAGGCGAAAAATACGACGCCCGCGCCACGAAGGATGCCCGACCATCCGAACTCCCCACGGACGCCAGTGTTTTTGGGAATAAACGGATGCCAGTAGTTCGGTTTCCACCCGTGCGTAGCCAGAAACCAGGTTGCCAGACCTATAAACATGCACACAACCGCCACCTTCAGAATCACAATAGCGGTGGTGAAGTTAGCCGATTCTTTGATGCCGATCACTAAAATCGTAGTGATGGCCATGATGATCAGGAATCCGATGTAGTCATACTTCAGATGCATGGCTATCCCAAAGAGAGAGAAACTCGACTCCGGCGGAACCGGCAGATTCCATCCGAGGTCGTGCATAAACGCACGAAGGTGCCCGCTCCAGCCAACAGCGACAGTTGCAGCGCCAAACGCGTACTCCAGGATGAGGTCCCAGCCGATGATCCATGCGACCAATTCCCCGAGTGTCGCGTACGAGTAGGTGTACGCGCTTCCTGCAATTGGAATCATCGAGGCGAATTCCGCGTAGCAAAGGCCCGCGAACGCACATGCAATGCCAGCGAGCACAAACGAAATGATAATCGCTGGCCCCGCGAACTGGGCGGCTGCCTGGCCGGTGATTACAAAGATGCCGGCCCCGATAATGGCTCCGATTCCGAGCGTTACCAGATTCAAGGGGCCAAGGGCGCGCCTGAGGCTGTGCTCTCCAGTCTCTTCAGACTCTTTCATCAGCACTTCGATCGACTTCGTCGCGAACAAGGGGTTGCCCATGCAACTCCTCCTTTTCGGCGTTCTGCGCCCGGCTTCCGCCACCGACCTTTATCCTGCAAGATTGGCTTTGCACATTGTAGGGGCCCATCATGCTGCGCCCCTACAGAAAAATAACGGAATTTAGTTCTTGGACTGCACCGTCAGTCCTGAGCGCCTCGACCACAGCCAGTACACTGGCAGCCCCAACAGCACAATAATTAACCCTCCACCAGTCGTCTGTGTTTGATACAGAAGGAGGACGATCATGATGACCGTCGCGGCCACAATGTAGAGAAGAGGCACGAAGGGATACCCGAACGCACGATAAGGCCTCTCCGCATCCGGCCGCTTGCGACGCAGAACAAAAATTCCCATGATCGTCAACACGTAAAAGAGCAGAGCAGCAAACACAACGTAATTCAGCAAATCGCTGTACAAATTGCCGTAAGTGACCAGTCCGGAAGCATCTACACGCCGGGTGCGCAACAAAATCAGCACGGTAATCCAGATCCCCTGATAAATCAGCGCGCTTTGGGGTACGCCCTTTTTACTGAGCTTTCCCGTCGACTTGAAAAATAGACCGTCGCGCGCCATCGCGTAGGAAACACGCGCTCCGGCAAGTATCAGCCCGTTATTGCACCCGAATGTTGAGATAACGATGGCCACGGCCATAATCGCGGCTCCCGGAGCTCCAAAAATGGCGTTCAGAGCTGCTGTGGCTACTCGATCGTCGGGGGCGGTCTGGATTTGAACAAGCGGCATGACGAACAGATACGCAAGGTTTGCCAGGCAGTAGAGCACAATGACGATACAAGTACCGAACGCCATGGAAAGTGCTACGTCCCGCTTCGGATTTTTCACCTCGGCGGCCGTAAACCCAATGTTGTTCCACGCATCAGAAGAAAAGAGCGACCCGACCTGTGCTACGCCGAACGCAACAATCAATCCAAACACTCCGCTGGCAGCCGTGACTGTCGGCACCAGTCCGCGAAGGAAACTCGCGCCTGGTTCGATTGGCTGCGCCCCGCGGATGGCCCAAAGATGCGAGAAATTCTCAGCAATGGCACCTGCATTTCGCCCTACAAAAATACCCAGCACAATCAATCCGACCAGCGATAACGTCTTCGCACTGGTAAAAATGTTTTGGATCAACTTGCCGAGTCGCACGCCCAAAGTGTTGAGAAAGGTGATCAGCACGATCATCAGAATGCCAACGAGCTGTTGTATGGATAGGCTTACCGCGAATTTTGAGCCCACTTCGATCGGTGGGACAATCCACGTGGTTGGCGAAATGGCGGGGAACAGAACTCCCAGGTATCGCGCGAAACCTACAGCTACCGCGGCGATGGTCCCGGTCTGAATGACGAGAAACAGCGTCCAGCCGTACAAGAAGCCCCACAGCGGCGAATAGGCTTCGCGCAAATAAACGTACTGGCCGCCGGCATGAGGAAACATGGCGGCAAGCTCGCCATAGGAAAGCGCCGCGGATACCGTAAGCAGTCCCGTTAGCACCCAGGTGAGCATCAACCCGCCCGGCGAACCGGTCTGCCGCGAAATGTCCGCCGCGACGATAAATATGCCGGAGCCAATCATCGACCCGACCACGATCATCGTGCCGTCGAACAGACCGATGGCGCGCACGAACCCGGGTTCATTGCTTGCTGTGTTCTGGGAAAGTAGTTGTGTAGTGTCGGCCATTCCCGGTTTGCCTTAGACCGCCGCCGCGAACTTCGCGGATTCGAGCGTCTTGATGTACTGCCGTGCGCGCTGGCCCGGATCAGGCGCGCTCAAAATTCCGCTGATTACTGCCACAGAGTCGGCCCCTGCCTCAATCACTGCCGCGGCTCGCTCCAACGTGATTCCGCCAATGGCGACAATCGGCTTGTCAGTCAGAGGCCGAACTCGTCGCAGGAAATCCACACCAACCGCCGGGTCCGGATTGGACTTGGTAGACGTGGTGTAAACCGGGCCCACCGCGATATAGTCGGCCGAACTGGCCATTGCCCGTTCGAATTGTTCCAAGTTATGTGTCGAGATGCCAACAAGCTTGTCAGGCCCAGCCATTCGCCGCGCCTGTTCGACATCCAAGTCTTCCTGCCCGACATGCACGCCCTTCGCCCCAGCCAGAAACGCTACATCCGGACGGTCATTCACAATAAGCGACACACCGCAGGGCCTAAGCAATTCCACTAATTGGCGGGAAGAATCAAGATACTGCCGCGCTTGGGCACGCTTGTCCCGGTACTGAAGCAGACGAACTCCAGCTTCAGCTAGACTCAATGCACAAGCTCCTTCGGGAGAAGTAATCAACGCAGCGTCTAATATCACATACAGCCTGGGGAGGACAAGGCGCATAGAGACTCATTTTCCGCCTGAACCGAGCAGTCTTTCGATAAAGTGCGTATCAAAGCGGCCTTCGGCGAAATCGGAGTCGGCTAAAATTCGTCGGTGCAGCGGTATGGATGTCTTGATCCCCTCGATGACGAACATCTCGAGCGCCCGCTTCATTCGTCCAATGGCTTCGGCACGATCCCGGCCCTTAACGATCAGCTTCGCGATCATGGAATCATAGTACGGCGGTATTACAGCGTCTGCGTAAGCCGCGGAATCCACGCGAACCCCAGTCCCCCCCGGCGCTTGAAAGGTAGTGATTCGTCCGGCGGAGGGCACAAATGTATCCGGATCTTCGGCATTAATGCGGCACTCGATTGCGTGCCCCGAGAAATTCAGTTCGCCCACAGCGTCATCCAGACCTTCGCCTGCGGCGATGCGGATCTGCGCCTTGATCAGGTCCACACCGGTCACTAGCTCAGTAACCGGATGCTCCACTTGAATGCGCGCATTCATCTCAATGAAATAGATAGAACCGTCCTGGTCCATCAGAAATTCCACCGTCCCAGCGTTCGTATATCCGACCTTTTCGAGCGCCCGCACCACCTTCAGGCCGAGTTCCTTTCGCCGCTTGGCGTCCATCACGGGCGAGGGCGACTCCTCGAGCAACTTCTGATGCCGGCGCTGGATGCTGCACTCGCGCTCTCCAAGATGAATCACTTTGCCGTGTTGGTCGCCAAGAACTTGAAATTCGATATGCCGGGGATGCTCGATGAACTTCTCTGCGTAGACATCCGGCGTGCCGAATGCCTGCTGGGCCTCGCTTCGAGCCGTCTCGTAAGCATTCAGAAGCTCTTCCTGCTTATGGACCACTCGCATCCCGCGCCCGCCTCCGCCTGCGGAGGCTTTGATGATCAGCGGAAAGCCAATTTTCTTGGCCTCTTTGGCAAGTTGCTCTTCCCCTTCCACCACGCCATCGCTTCCCGGAACCGTCGGAACGCCTAGCGCCTTCATTTCCCGCCGCGCACGGTCTTTTTCTCCCATCATCTCGATCACTTCGGGAGTCGGCCCAATAAAAGTAATCTCCGACGCTTCGCACACCTTGGCAAAGTTAGCGTTTTCTGAAAGGAAGCCGTATCCCGGATGGATGGCATCCACGTTGGTAATCTCCGCAGCGCTGATCACTTGAGGAATATTGAGATAGCTTTCACTGCTGCGTGGCGGCCCTATGCACACCGCCTCGTCCGCAAACCGGACATGTAGCGAATTGCGGTCCGCCTCTGAATAGACCGCAACCGTGGAAATTCCCAGTTCCTTGCAGGCACAGATGACCCGCAGCGCGATTTCCCCGCGATTGGCTACCAGGATTTTCTGGAACATGGTCTAGGGCGCCGGCTACCTCTTCCGGCTAGGACGAATGCCGAAGAGCGGCTGGCCGTATTCCACAGGCTGCCCGTTTTCGACAAAAATGCGAATCAGTTCACCGCTCTCGTCCGACTCAATTTCATTCATCAATTTCATGGCTTCGACGATGCAGAGCGTTTGCCCAGACTCCACATGCACGCCGACCTTCACAAATGCCTCCGCGCCCGGGCTAGGAGCTTCGTAGTACGTCCCGACAATCGGCGACTTCACCAAGTGGAGGTCCTCACTTATTCGCGCTTCCGGCGCCGCTAAAGCGCTCGCTGCGGCAGCCAGAGGTCTCTCGGAGACGCCAGGCACTATGATCTCGGGAACTCCCATCGAACGCTGCATCATGGGCACAGCTGCCGACGGTTTCTTCAGCCGGATCCGCAGATCTCCTCTGGAGTACTCAAACTCCTCAAGATTGTGCTCGCTCATGAAACGGAGGAGTTGTTCGATTTGCTGGACTTCGGGACTTGCTATGGAAGAACTATCGCTTGCTTTCGAGGGCTGTTTGCGTTTCATGCCTTTGTCAGAGCTCGATGAGATCCCGCGGTATGCGGGTCAGAACTTCGGTCTTCCCGGTATGCACGGCCACGTCATCTTCGATTCGAATTCCCCCCACCCCTGCCATGTAAACCCCTGGTTCTATGGTGACCACGAATCCTGATTTTAGTCGAGCTTTTTGACCACGCGCCAGCCGAGGATTCTCATGTACTTCCAAGCCAAGGCCGTGCCCCGTGCTATGCGTGAAATACCGATCCAATCTGTACCCGGCCAGAACTTGCCGCGCCGCTGCGTCCACTTCCCCGCATCTGACTCCTACTTTCACGGTCGCAATCGCCGCACCTTGCGCTTCCAGAACGGCCCTATACCATGTTTTCACGCGCGCGGGCGCCCGGCCAACGTACACCGTCCGTGTTATGTCGCTGCAATAGTGCGCGAGTATAGCACCCAGGTCCAGCACGACCAATTCATTTTTCCTCAATCGCTTGGCGGTAGGACGCGCATGCGGGTACGCGGAACGCTCGC
>Ga0070706_100000927_pt1 | contig 32075 bp, 26 predicted proteins | sample KBSK5501metaG_FD_65476 | JGI IMG/M metagenome (GOLD analysis project Ga0070706, IMG submission 65476) | Corn, switchgrass and miscanthus rhizosphere microbial communities from Kellogg Biological Station, Michigan, USA - KBS K5-50-1 metaG | ecosystem: Host-associated > Plants > Roots >... | reverse complement strand
CATGGTGACGCTGTCGAGTGTGGGAGCGACCGGCGCCTTTGCGGACCCGAATGTCGGCGTGGGCAAGCCCGTGACGGTCATGGGCTTTACCATTGGCGGGGCGGATGCGGGCAACTACATAGTGACCCAACCAACAGGGCTCACGGCCGATATTACGGGGGCAGCACTGGTCGTGAATGGCGGGCTTGTCACCGGCAACATGTTGTATCTCTTGTCTGGTCCGCAGACCGGGGGTGTGCAGTTGCTGACGAGCGGCGTGTTGCCCGATAACATTTATCTGTGTCTGGACCAGAAGCGTGAAGGGGCGGTGTGCACGGCTGCTGGGATGTGGCATGAGGACGATGGCGACGATGGGCCCGCGCTGAAGCCCGGCGTTGAGGATGACCCACAAAAAGTGAAGCAGCAGGCACAGCGGATAAGTGTTCCGCAAAAATCAAAAGCCACTTCTAACTCAAGAGGCAAGCCATGAAGCGGACAGCAACGGTCCTCAGCGGCCTCGTGGCGATTATGGTGATCGGCGGGATGGGGTTCTTCTTGCGACCCGTCTGTGTGCCCCTCTCCCAAGACAATCTATTGAGCTTTAATATACCGCTGAAACAGCGGTTAGAAGCGCGGGATTTGTATGTCAAAGTGTGGCAAGAGAAAAAGGGTCAGTGGTATCAGTGCAAGACCCATTTGTCACGGCTGATGTTTTAATCCATCACGTAGTCCTTGATCCTGCCGTTTTCTTCGAAAAAGATCCCCACTAAGCGAGCAACACGCCTGTCAAGAAATAGGTCTTCATATTTCGTGGAGGACCAACTCGTCATCGGCCTTGCTCCGCTCGACAGCTGCGAACAGCCTGCCGAGGGCTTCCTCGTATTTGGTCTCCAGCGTTTTGCGTCGCAACTTGAGGTTGGTGGTCAACTCGCCGCCCTCGATCGTCAAACGCTGCCTCATTATCAGCACTCCCGCCGGGCGCTGATAGGCGGCAATATCCTGCATTACCGCGGCGACATCTTGTTTGATCGATGCCGTTCGCGCCGATGGCTGCACGCAGAGAAGCGCGATCACGGCCTTTCTGCCTGCGCCGAGCGCGACGGCGTGGTTGATGTACGGAATGCGGCCTAGCCGTGCTTCGATCTCGGCGGGCGATACCCATCGACCCGTAGAAGTTTTGAACAGCTCGGTCTTTCGGCCGGTGATGCGCAAAAATCCGTCTTCATCGAGCACGCCTAGGTCGCCGCTCTGCCAAAAGCGGTCGCCCACGGCTTCGTTCTCATTATGAGACCGCTCGGGATCGATGCCATATCCTTGGAAGACGCCGGGGCCTCGCACTTCGATCTCACCGTCGGACGCGATGCGGACCTCGTTTGGAAAAAGGGGTTTTCCGACGGTCCCTGCTCTATAGGCGCCGGGCCGGTTCATCGAAATCGGCACGATGTTCTCGCTCGCACCGTACGCCTCGAACACCGGCAATCCGATGGCCTCGAACCAGTCGAGCAGCCAATGCGGCATGGGAGCTGAGCCGCTGACGAAATACCGGATGTTGGGGCCGAAGCTCGCGCGCAGGCGTTGCAGTACCAGACGATCGGCCAGCGCGTGGCGAAGCCCGTTACGCTTGCCTCGCATTGCGGTTCTGAGCGCCCACCGACTCAAGGCAGACGCAGGCTTCGGCAAAGCCGCTATGCGCGCCTCGATCCCTGAATGAATCTTCTCGTAGAACCTTGGCACACCGATGATGAGATGCGGACTCGCCTGTGCGACATGATCCATCACTGTACGAGGGTCACCAATCATGTAAGTGGTGGCGCCCGTCGCGATGGCGCAAAAGTTGAGCATGCGTTGAAAAAGGTTGGCGAGAGGCAGCCAGCAGAGAAGGCGGCAGCGCGCCCCGAGTTCCGGATAGGCCTCGATCAGGGCGGCCACGGCTACTAGGACCTGGCTGTGCCTGTAGACGATCGGTTTCGGGCTGCCGGTCGTGCCTGAAGAGAAGATCATGATCGCGTCGTCACTCCCTATCGGCAGGGAGGGCTCGGTCGAGACACCGGCATGAACAAGTTCATCGAGCGTCCGGCAGCCTGGATCGCCAGCCGCACCGCTCAACGTTGCCGTAAGCTTCAGGCCGGTACGAATCTCTCGCGGCACACGGGCCAGAACAGCCGCGTCGGCGACAAACAGACCGGCAAGTCGCGCTTGGCGCACCACCTCGGCAAGCTGTGCGTCGGGATAATGCGGATCAATGCCAATGGCAATGGCGCTTGAGACGAGCGCCCCCATTTGCGCGCTCTCCCAGGCGACGCCAGTAGGGGCGAGGATGCCGATGCGATCGCCGCGTTCGATGCCTGCATTTCGTAGCGAGCCGGCGAGTGCCCTTACCGTTAAAGCGTGCTGAGCCCAGGTAACCCGGTGCGCTGCTGATCCGAGCACACTGAACGCCGTCTCGTCCGGTGTGAGCGCAACTCGCCGTTCGAGGAGCTCTGCAATGGTCGCGCCGCCGAGCGTGAGGCCTGCGTGTAATTGAGTGGAAAACAAAGGTATGTTATCGTACTCTTTAAGGAGAAACCCTGCAAGGGCATTTCAAGACCAAGCGGGACCGGAGCAGTGCTGCATTTATGCAGAACCGTAGTGAATTCGAGGGAGCCCTACAAGAGTTTCGAAGGGCACTTGGTGAGGAGCACGTACGCACCGGGACGTCCGACCTCGACGCGGCCTCGAAAGCGACCATCCCGGATGCCAAGCGGCCCTCGGCAATCCTCTATCCCGGGAGTGCGGCAGAGGTTGCCGAAGTGGTCCGCATCGCAAAGCGCTTCAAACTGCCGATCTGGCCTTCGAGCCGCGGCTTGAATTGGGGCTATGGTTCGGCAACTCCTGTTCTCGAAGGAACCATTTCCCTGCGGCTGGAGCGTATCAACCGCATCATCGAGGTCAATGAGAAGCTCGCCTATGCGGTGCTGGAACCAGGGGTTAGTTACCGCCAGCTCCGTGCTCATCTGGACGAGCACTATCCTGATCTTTGGTGCGATTGCACCGATGGGCCTCCCGACGGCAGCGTGATCGGCAATGCATTGGACCGTGGACTGGGTGTCACGCACTATGCCGATCATTTCGGCACGTTGTGCGGGCTCGAGGTCGTATTGCCGGACGGGAGTTTTCTGCGCACCGGCGGCGGCCCTCCGGACTGCCAAACGTGGCATACGCACAAGTGGGGCGTCGGTCCGTATTTCGAGGGTATATTCAGCCAGTCTGGGCTAGGTGTCGTAACCCGGGCAGGTGTGTGGCTGATTCGTCGCCCGGAGGCCTTCTGTTCTTTTACGTTCGACCTCCAGCGTGACCATGATCTTCCCAGGCTCGTTGACATCATGCGCGAGCTGGCCCTCACCGGTGTCATGCAGTCGGCGAGTCACCTGATCAACGACATCGTGCTCTTGTCGGTTCTGACACAAGATCCGGCCCATTTGCTGAACAAGCATTCTCGTCTTCCGGATGCCGAGGTGGCGAGGCTTCGCCACCGATTTCTTGTGCCAGCCTGGAGTTTTGGTGGTGGCATACAAGGGACCCGTGGTGCGGCACGCGACGCGCGCTGTCAGATGCGCGCGAAACTCAAGCCTTTGGGGCGGATCATGTTCATGGACGACAGAACGGTTGCCGCTGTCCAGTTGCTCAATAAGATGATCCGCAGCCCCTTGCTAGGTGGGATGATCGCCCGAATAGCACGTTTGCTGCTCGGCAAGTCGCCGGAGATGCTCGCTGCGGCGCCCAATATACACTCCATCATGAAGGGGATACCCAGCGATTATTTTGTTCGGCACGCGTATTTCAATTCTTCTTTGCAGAAGCCCGCCGTAGCAAACCCGGACCGCGATGACTGCGGCCTGATTTGGTTTGCGCCGATTGCGCCCATGACCGGTGAGCACGTGACCGAGGTGATAAAGATCTGCAAACCGCTGTTTGTACGCTACCAGTTCGACTTTTACGTGGCCCTCCTGATTCAGAACGCGCGCTCGATAATCGTGTTGATGTCTATCTTCTTCGTCAAGAGCAATCCGGAAGAGATCAAGAATGCAAAGGCGCTTTACGAGGAGTTGGGACGCGCGACTTCAGCCGCCGGGTATCAGCCCTACCGCATCAGCATCATGGGTATGGGGAAGTTAGTAGATGCGGCGCCGGAATCCGTTGCGCTCGCGCGCGCGTTCAAGCGCGCCATTGACCCGGACGGCATTCTCGCGCCAGGCAAGTACGGTGTGTAAGTGTTTGAGACTCCATGCCTAGCCTCGCCGTTTTTCGAGTGTTGCTACGCGAGCTGACGACACGGGAACGCGCCGCGCGAGTGCCTGAGCCCTGTGCCATCATGGACGAGCCGGAGAATGTTGAAGCGTATTTGCGGGCAGGTACCATCGAGCGAGTGCTGGCGCCGGTTTATCTTTACAGTGCGGCGCAGGTCTGCGATGTTATCCGCCCCGGAGATCTTGTACTCGATCTGGGGTGCGGCCCGGCGACCCAACTCGGGGTCGTGGCGCGGCTGAATCCAGACGTCCGCTTCGTGGGCGTGGATGCATCCGAACCCATGCTCGAGACAGGGCGAACTCACCTCCGAGCCGAAGGCATTTGTAACGTCGAGCTGCGGCAGAACGATATTACCGACCTTGGCAGCTTTGACGATCGCAGCGTGGACGCAGTGATGTCCACGCTCGCGCTTCATCATTTACCAGACCGGGACGCGCTGCACGCCACGTGTCGCGCTGTAAGCCGCGTGTTAAAAGTCGGCGGAGGAATCTACCTGAACGACCTCGGACGCCTCAAATCGTCCAGGTCCATGCATTACTTCGCGCATCAGTATGCCGATCGTCAATCGCCCTTGTTCACCCTTGACTATTGGAATTCACTGAACGCCGCATTTTCACTTGAAGACTACAAATCCGCCACCGGCTTGCTCAAGTCGGCGGGCAGGTTGCACACTACATTTCTCCTTCCGTATATGGTGGCGTTCAAGAGTCCCGAGCGGCGGCGGCCGTCGGAGTCGCTTCGCGCAGTATTCGAGCAGATGCGGACCGAGCTAGCCCCGTATCAGCAGACCGATTTCAGTGATCTTGCGACATTCTTTCGGCTTGGCGGGCTGCGAAGCGCACTGCTCTGAGGAGACCGGTGCCGCGCGATCAGGAGCGGCCCCAGAGGAACGTCAGCCGAAGATTAGCCTTGTGCCTTTCTGCGGAAGAGATCCGTGCTAAGGGACTCGATTCGGTCCAGAAACAACACGCCTTCCAAATGGTCAATTTCATGTTGAAAGGCTAGTGCCTCGAAACCTGTGACGGATAAAACAGTCCTCTGTCCTTCCGGGGTAGTCGCTTCCACCATCGCGTGATCAAACCGCCTCACGTTGCCGGTAAAATCCGGCACACTCAGGCATCCTTCCCTGACGATCCGAGGACTGTCGAAGTGCAAAATGTGCGGATTCAGCAGGACCAGCAAGCCATGCCCTTGTTCACCTTTTTTGCGGGTGACATCGACAACGATGAGGCGCAGAGCATAACCGATCTGTGGGGCGGCGATCGCAACTCCTGGAGAGGCTGCCAGGCTATCCAGCATGTCCTCAATGAAACTGGGAAGCGCAGGGTCCGATGAATCAACCGGAGCTGCGCGCTGTTTCAGAATAGAATCAGGATAAAGGAGAATCGGGCGGACCGCCACTAGAAGCGAAGCTGCTCGATCGTGCGTAATGACACATCCACGCCCAACGAGGATTTCAACGTCTCCAGGGCGCGCTCCAGCTCGACCGGCTCTCGGTCCGGCGGGAGGAGGACCTCCAATAACATCACATACACGGGCCGTTCCGGCGTTCCGATCACGCGAGTGTTCACGTCGGTGATGTTGCCGTCATGGTCCGCGACCATGCGCGCGACCTTGGCCACAATCCCTGGACGGTCGGCGCCGTATACCGAAAGCATGTAGGCTGGGATGTCGCTAGAGGATTGTGGTGTGGCCTCCTCCTTGGGAACTTCGCGGCAGAGGACAGTCAGACCAAGCGGCTCGGTGAACCGGGCGATGCGGGTGGCCAGATGGTCAGGAAGCAGTTCAGAAGGCAGCTTGACCATCACCATCATGGCGAATTCACCGCGCAAGCGCGTCATGCAGGTATCTTCGATATTGCAGCGGAGCTGAAACAATCCTTCTGCAACTGCGGCGACAATCCCCGGACGGTCCTGACCAAAGGCGGTGAGCATGACGTAGCGATCCATGTGCATACCTCCCGAACGATGGACGGATTTTAGGCGGCTTTCATCTGCGGATCAATGGTTTGGAGTTGCCGTTCTCCACTTGACTTTGCGCGACGCTCGGCCATAAAGTGTCTCCAAATTTTGCGGTGACTCGGGCGAAAGGGAAAGGGGTGTGAACCCCCTGCGGTCCCGCCGCTGTAAGTGGGGACGAAACTCACTGGGAGCCACTGTTTGGCAGACGTTACTGTTGACGTCTTTCAAATGGGAAGGCGTGAGGAGTAGGACGAACCACGAGCCAGAAGACCTGCCCGAGTCCGGCCAACCTCCCTTCGTGGCTAGGGGAGGTGAGGGTGCCGGGTCAAAACGTCCGGCTATGATCCTCAAGGTCCTTCTCGTTGGCCTTGAGGATTTTTTTATTTTGGAGGACTGCTTACTGTGAAACGCCGCCAGCAAGGCATTCTGACGGGCATGCCCTTTATGGCAAACGTCGCTGACCGTACCTTTGTGGATGATCTTGGCCGGAGAGTCTATTTGGCGAAACCGGCGCGGCGAATCGTTTCCCTATCGCCCAGTTCTACGGAGATTCTGTTTGCGGTCGGACTGGACTCGGAGATCGTGGGGGTGACGAACTTTTGTGATTATCCTCCGCAAGCGAAGTTGAAACCCAAAATCGGCTCGACGATCCCCAATCTCGAAGCCATCCTCGGACTCAAGCCGGATCTTGTTCTTGGCCAGGACTTCATCCGACCGGACACGTTGGCAAAGCTCGAACAGCTCCGGGTACCGGTCTTTCTGATGTCGCCCAAGACCATGGAGGACATTTTCGGGCATATCAATACCGTCGGGCGTCTTGTAGGACATGAGAAAGAAGGCCGCCTGGTAGTGCAAGGTTTGCGTGACCGTCTGGCCGAGGTTGGCCGGAGATTGACACGCGCCAAACGAATTCGAGTCTTCTACGTCGTCAATACGGACCCCCTGATCAGCATCGGGTCCGCGAGTTTCATTCATCAGATGGTTGAACTGGCCGGGGGAGAGAACATCGCGGGTCGCATGACTATGGCGTATCCTAAAGTATCGCTTGAGGAAGTCATCCGGAAGGATCCAGAAGTCATCATATTTCCTATTGGCACTACGGAGGGTATCCCTGAAGCCGAACAAAACGGATGGCGAAAGTGGACGGGGTTATCGGCCGTCGTCCACAACCGCTTGTATCAGGTCCAAGGAGTGTTAGTGAATCGGCCGGGTCCTCGTGTGGTGGAAGGGATAGAAGTGTTGGCTCATCTGCTGCACCCTGAACTGTTCTCCTCAAAGGAAAGTGCACGGTAATGGAAGCTTTCGCCCACGCGGGAGTCCACGCAGCCAGGCTGCTCCCGACCTTGACGCTTCGCCGCTGGGTAAAGACCATCGCCGTACTGATCGTGCTGTCATTCTTGGGCTTGCTGATCTGTCTTCAGTATGGCACCGAGCGCATTCCCTTTGGGACGATGCTTCGTCTGCTCGCAGGCTCTGACTCCCAGGCGAGCACGGGTCCCAGTCCCGCCGTCATCCTATGGGAAGTCCGGCTCCCGCGCTTGCTTTTGGCCTTTCTCGTGGGAGCGAGTCTCGCCACCGTCGGCGTCACGTTACAGGCTTTGCTACGAAATCCGCTGGCGGACCCCTACATCCTCGGAATTTCCAGTGGCGCGGCGCTCGGCGCGGCCCTCGCGGTCCAGTTCGGTGTGAGTTGGGCCTTCGCAGGATTTTCGGCCATCCATCTGTTCGCCTTTATCGGCGCTGCGGTCACGATGATTGGGATCTATCACATTGCGGCAGGCGGGGGCCGGATTCCGATTCAGACGCTTTTGTTGGCCGGCGTTATCATCAATGCCATCCTCTCCGCGCTGATTCTGTTCATCACGTCGCTCTCCGACTCCACGAGTGCCTTCCGCCTGTTCTTCTGGTTGATGGGAAGTTTGGCGACGTTGGGATACGCGGGATTGCTGGCGCTAGCCGTCTATGTCGTCCTCGGCTTGGTGTTGCTGTTCGGCGAGGCGCGGCATCTCAATCTGCTATCGCTGGGCGAGGAACCGGCTAAAGGATTGGGACTCGAAGTAGAACGCATCAAACGCGTCATTTTTTTTACTTCTGCTCTCTTAACCGGGGCCGTGGTCGCCGTCAGCGGCCTGATCGGCTTTGTCGGCATGATCGTTCCCCATGGCGTGCGCATGGTTCTCGGTCCGGATCACCGACTGGTGCTTCCGGCGGCCGCTCTCGTCGGCGGTACCTTTCTCGCGATCGCCGATACAATCGCTCGCAGCCTCTTAGCCCCCACCGAGTTGCCGGTGGGTGTGATCACGGCGTTGTGTGGCGGTCCCTTTTTCATCTACCTGCTGATGAGCCGGCGAAAAAGCCAGATCGCTTAGCAATGGACATCAACTACCACCTCGACCAGATTTGCTTCCGCTATTCCGATCAGTGGGTTCTGCGGGACTTCAGCCTGGAAGTGCGTGAGGGGGAGATATTGGGAATCATTGGTCCCAATGGGTCGGGGAAAACTTCGCTGTTGAAATTGATGGCCGGCTTGCTCCATCCGCAGGCCGGGCGTCTCACCCTGCAAGGTCAGGATATTTCGACACTGAATGCGCGGGCGCTGGCGCGCCAGGCGGCGATTGTGCCGCAAGAGAACCATGTGCTCTTTCCCTTCACGGTCGCCGAGGTGGTCCTTATGGGTCGGTTCGTCCATCAGAACGGCTGGGGCTGGGAGTCTCCGGAGGATCTGCGTATTGCCCGAGCCGCGATCCAGGTCATGGATCTGGAGCCGTTGGTCGACCGAACCTTTCAAGAACTGTCCGGCGGGGAACGGCAGCGGACCATCATAGCCAGAGCGCTGGCCCAGCAAGCCCCGATCTTATTGTTGGATGAACCGACCGCCTTCCTTGATATCAAGCATCAGCTCGAGATCTACGCGACGTTGAGAAGGTTAAATCAGGACCGGGGAGTCACGATCGTCGTGGTCTCGCATGACCTCAACCTGGCGAGCCAGTATTGCCAGCGCCTGTTGTTGTTGCATGAAGGGCGGGGCTTTTGCACGGGATCCCCGGCGGAAGTCCTCACGGCTGAAAATCTAGGGATCGTGTACGGCTGCGAGGTGCTCATCGATCAGCACCCTGAAGCCGGCACACCGCGGATCACCCTTCCGGCGCTCGTATCCGTCGGCGGGGTATTCAAGAACGATACGAGGACAACACTTTTTTAGGAGGGGAGCCAGCAAGAAAGGGACGACACACTCAGGGGAAGATGGTGAAAGTCCATCACGGTGCCGCCACTGTAAGCGGAGAGCGCTCTGCGGAAAGGCCACTGGTCAGGGATGTGACCCGTTCAATGTGAAACGTTGAACGAACACGTCCTTACTGGGAAGGCGCAGGAAGCACAACGACCCGCAAGTCAGGAAACCCGGTTGTCGGCCATATCGAACTGCCCTTCGAGCACAAGGGAGGTTGCGTCATGTCACGATTGTCCGCCGTTGCCGGGTTGTCTTGTTCGTGTCTATTTGTGGTTTGGCCCCTCATCGGTCTCGCAGCAGATCCCGTCTCCGAAACATTGCCGGAAGTGGTCGTCTCGAGCACTCGCTTGCCTGACGCCCCCGTAGATCCTTTTACTATCCCCGCGAAAGTGACCGTCATCACCGCCGAAGACATGGTTCGTTCGGGAGCCAAGACTGTTCAAGAAGCGATTCAATGGGCGACAGGCATCGTGATGTTCAATGAAGTGGGTAATGAATTCGAACAACGGGTAGATCTGCGCGGCTTTAATGGTCAGCCGGTAACGGGCACAAGTGTCTTTGTGGACGGGGTACGTGTAAACGAGCCGGATTTTAACGCGGTCAACTACTATCTCATTCCCGTTGAGACCATCGAACGAATTGAAATTATCCCAGGTACCTCAGCGATCTACGGAAAAAATGCCATGGGGGGCGTCATCAACATCATCACTAAACGGGGCACGGTTAGTCGCTCGACCACCGGCGAAGCGTTCTTTGGCAGCTTTAATCGGCAACGGTACACCATTAATACGGCGGGCCCGGTGGGCAAGTTTGACTATTTTGCAAATTTCAGCAGGGAAACAGAAGACGGTTTCCGCGACGAGTCCGATGCCCGTATTTCCAGGGCAACGGGAAAATTGGGATACCGGCCAACCGATCGCACCGATTTGTCCGTTTCTTACAATTACGTCAGAAGCCGCTTAATGGAGGCTGGCTCCCTGCCGCTCAGCGTTGCGGCTTTCGATCGAAAGGCGAACTTTACGCCCGGCGATTTTAATCTCTCTGAGGTGAATTTTGTGACCCTCTCCGGACGCCAACAGCTGCCACTTGGGTTTTCCCTTACCGGGAATCTCTTTTACCGGCACTTGGCGCAGGAGCTGTTTACGGTGGGGCAGACCAGCATCAGCGATCTTCAAAACAAAACAGAGGCTCGCGGCGGGACGGTCCAGCTCGGACACGACGCCATGCTCTTCGGACGAAAAAATGTCTTCACCGGCGGCGCGGAATTTACTCGCAATGACGTCGGCAGTCGGTCGTTGTCAACGTTCACCGGCTTCGGCTCGTTTCCAGGATCGACGACGACGGGGGAAGACATCTTCGCGCTCTTCGCGCAAGACTCTTTCTCGATCCTGTCTCAGCTGATCCTCACTGTAGGCGTCCGGTACGATCATGACCAATTCAATTTCTCCGATGATCTCAGCCCCATCAATAATGGAAGCACACGATTCAGTCGGACCACGCCGCGAGCGGGGCTGACCTATCTAGTCACACCGTCCAACAGTCTCTACTTCAATTTCAGCCAAGGATTCCGTGTGCCGACATTTTTTGAATTGTTCGCGTTGGGGCCGTTTGGCTCCAATCCGAATTTGAAACCAGTTCGCTCCAATAATTATGAAATTGGGACGAAGAACCGGATCGGCTCGCAGCACGAATTGCAGGTGGCGCTGTTCCAATCGGACGTGCGCAATGAGATTTTCTTCACGTGTATCCTCTGCGACTTCAGTGCCGGCGACGGGCAGAATCGGAACATTGATCGATCCCGGCGGCGGGGGGTCGAAGTCACGGCGAAAGGGAGATACAGCAAATACTTTGATGCGGTAGTCAATTACACGTACACCGAGGCCCACATCTTAACACCCATTCGCCTCTCATCAACGCAAGTGGTGACTCCCGGTGATACTTTTCCTCTCGTACCGAAACACCGCTTGGGCGTCACCGGCAATGTTTACCCGGCGACAGGGTGGACAGTATCCCTGATGGGATTGTACGTGAGTACCCAGTTTTTCTTGAACGATGAAATCAATGCGCAACCGCGTCTGCCGGGATACTTTCGAATGGACGCGCGCGTAGCGTATGAACGGTCAGTGCCGGGCGGCCTGCTCAAGGCGTTCCTGATGTTGAACAATATCCTCGATCAGAAGTACTCGACTTCCGGGATTCTCGCCAGCAATGCCCTGACCGGGGGTGGCGCGATAGAGAGATTCATTGTGCCGGCTCCCGGCATCGCGATTTACGGTGGATTGAGCTATACATTTAATGCTTTGTAAGCCGGCTGGAGTATTGGGAGGAAAGGTCGCGGCTCATCATCTCCGATTCGGAAGATTACATCGCCGTGAGCTGCCATCGGCGGCGCATTGGCAAGGGAGGCTGAAGATGCGCATCACGAAAGTCTACACTCGCACGGGAGATGCCGGACAGACGCGGCTCGCAGGAGGGCAGCAGGTCTGGAAGGACTGCCTGAGAGTGGAAGCCTATGGAACCGTCGATGAGTTAAATGCCTCGCTTGGCGTCGTGCAGGCGGCTCATGCGGCAGTTCGGCCGGCAAAGCCACAGGCGGGGCGGCTGAGCGACGAACTTCTCTGGATCCAGCACAAGTTGTTCGATGCGGGAGCCATTCTGGCCACCACTCCCGGACAAAGCTTCGCATCCATGCCGGTCATGACCGAAGGGGACGTGACGCGACTTGAGCGTCTGATGGATGAATGCCAAAAGGACCTGAAGCCCTTGAAAGAATTCATCCTCCCGGGCGGTGGCAAAGTATCAAGCCTGTTGCACCTGGCGCGCACCATCTGCCGACGCGCGGAGCGGGTGTGCGTCCGTTTGTCGAAGGAGGAGCCGGTGGACGCTCGAATCGTCAAGTTTCTTAACCGCCTGGGTGATGCTTTGTTCGTCCTGGCGCGATGGATCGCCAAGACGCACAAAGAGCCTGAAATACTGTGGCAGCGCGAGGTGGCCCAGCCGGGTAAACCAGGCTGAATCCCCGCCATGCCGGCACGCACGCTTATGGTCCAGGGAACCGGCTCGGATGTCGGAAAATCCGTGCTGGTGGCGGCGCTCTGCCGACTGTTTCTTGGCAGGGGCCTTCGCGTGGCTCCCTTTAAAGCCCAGAATATGTCCAATAACTCCTTCGTCACGCCGGACGGCAGGGAAATCGGGCGGGCCCAGGCTGTGCAAGCGGCCGCCTGTCGGTTGTCGCCGCGCTCGGATTTCAACCCGGTCTTGATCAAACCGTCGGCAGAGTGCAGCGCACAGCTGATCGTCAATGGGAAGGTGGCCGGATCCCTGGTGGCATCGGATTTCGGCCGCGTTCGCCGTGAGTGCTGGGGACAGGTTCAGGAAGCCTATGGGCGGCTGGCGGCTGAGTTTGACCTGATCATTCTCGAAGGGGCGGGCAGTCCGGCTGAGGTCAATCTGCGTGAGCACGACATTGTCAATATGCGGATGGCACGTCATGCCCATGCGCCTGTGATTCTGGTCGGGGATATCGATCGCGGCGGGGTTTTGGCGGCAGTGGTCGGCACCATGGCCTTGCTGTCCGTTGAGGAGGCCGAGCTGGTCAAAGGTTTTGTGATTAATAAGTTTCGTGGCGATGTGGGGTTGTTGACGGCCGGCCTGAAAGTCGTGGAGACCCGGACCGGCCTTCCATGTCTTGGCGTGCTGCCGTATTTTCGTGATCTGTGTCTTCCAGAGGAAGATGCAGTCACGTGGAACGCGGTATCACCGCGTGCCGCCGATCGCCCCGATGTGCTCACGATTGGGGTAGCCGATGTTCCCTGTATCTCCAATTTCACTGACCTGGATCGCCTGCGCGCAGAGGGTGATGTCGAACTCGTCCGGATAAGCGGATCCGAGGATATCTTGCTGGACGCCCTGATCCTGCCGGGGACGAAGAATACGCCTCAGGCCCTTCGATACCTTCAAGACCGCAGGATCGACCGGCTAGCTCGCCGGATTCTGGCAGAGGGGGGAACGGTAGTGGGACTATGCGGAGGCTATCAACTTCTGGGGAAACGCATTCTGGATCCATATCAGATCGAATCGACTGAGAAGGAACTCAAGGGGTTGGGGTTGCTGGATGTCGAAACCACCTTCGGGCCTGAGAAGGTAACGGTTCAAGTGACGGGGATCCATCGAGCGAGTGGAAGCCCCATTGAAGGCTACGAAGTGCATATGGGACGAACCGTTCGCGGGAAGGGAGTCGAGCCGCTCTTGGATATTCAGACCTTCGCAGAAGTGGACGTCCGAACTGAGGGGGCAGTCTCCGGTAACGGCCGCGTCATGGGAACCTATGTGCATGGGGTCTTCGATTCTTCTGCTTTTCGTCGCTATTTTCTCAATCGCTTACGGAACACTCGGGGCTGGAGTCCCGTCGGACCTCAAGCACATACGTCTCTCGATCAAGAACTGGACCGATGGGCAGCCTATGTCGGACGCTATCTAAATCTTGCAGCACTTGAAACGATTATCACCGGAGGGAGCCTTGGTCGAAATCCAGATGTCTTGGGATAATTGTTTTTTTCGAGCGCTTCACCGTCAACATCCTAACACTTGATGCGTGAACTTCATATAATTCCTAAAATGAAGATCTCCCGCGCGTCATTGTGGATCGAATATTGCCTTTGCAGGAAGCGCCATGAAAACGGCTGCTCAACGAACCCTACAAAAGAAGGAACCGAAGGTTTCAAACCGGAGGTAACCCCTTGACAGCATGTAAAAAGTCTCGCCTAAATTTTGAGCACCGAGAGGATGAAGACTGATGCTGCTCCAGGAAAGCGGCATACACAGGACAATTCACAAGCTGTCCACAGAAATTGTGGAAAGGCCTTAGGTGTTGGGATTTTGACGAGTGCGCTATGGCCTCAACAGACTGAGGAAATCCCGTGGGCAATCGGCGAAGCGCCAGGCTCCATGCGGTCTGCAGAGAGTGCACCTGCGAATACACGCTCGGTGCGCTCACTTCAGTGCGGACGTAAAATTTTTCTCTATGAATGATGCGAGAAGCTATGAGTCGCCTCTCGCGTCTCTGCACTAAATCAGTGCGCGAGATTGTTTTTCCTCGTCGCCGTGGGTCGCGACGAACGGGTGATTCCGTTTCCCATAACGGGTACAGCATCTAGGGAGAAAAGATTTTTCCGCTACGATTGCTTGTTCCCTTCATGGGAACCATCTGCATTGCTATAATCGCGTGCCGGAGAAATTCCCACTTGCCCAAAATCATTACATCACGCCATCGCGAAAGTGAAACCGGACGGGCTCGTCTGTACATTAAGACTCGGCTCATGCTGCCGACCATTCCGCTCGCGATGGTGACATTGCTCACGGGCTATGGAAGTCTTGCATTTATGTGGTTTCAGGATACCTTGACGCTCCAAGCACTCCTCGCTAGCACGGCACTCTTTGTAGTTGGCGCGATTTTTGGCTGGGCGCAGGTCCGCTACGAACGCTATTTGGTCAGGACCTGTCCAGAGTATCTGGCGCGCAAGCACAAACTGTTGGAAGCGGCGAAAGATTACAAGCGACCGAAACGGGATCTTCCAACCGATGGTCCCCACCACCGCGGCCGTCGGGTAGCTCTTATAGGATATGCGGTAAGTATCTTGACGATGTTGGCAATGTCCGTGACGTTGGCCGACAGAGTCGGCGTGTATCCGGCCTTTTTTCTTCCGTGGGCCGGCTACTTTAATGCGAAAGTAATCTTTTGGCGAGAGCTGTTTGCGGCGACTCGATAACTATTGCCGCACTCGCAAGAAGAGATAGCCGGCAAATGAAAGGAACAACAAGTTGGCTGACCATCCGGCGAGCAGAGGCGGAAACACGCTGCTCCGGCCAAATGCCAAGGCTACTGAGTGCATTGCCCAATAGGAAAAGCCGATCAGCAGACTATATCCCACACCCTTGACCAATCCCGTCCCTCTGACGCCGGTCTCCATCAGGCTCATGGATGTCCCGATTAACGCCATGATCACGCAGACGAACGGGAAGGCCGTGCGGCCGAATAGGTCGGTGGCGTACCGGGCCGGATTATAACCGTCTTCTCGGAGCCGATTGACGTAAGCCGACAGATCGTGCAAGCTCAGTGCCTCCGAACTGACACGCAGCATTCGGCGGAAATCCTCAGGTTTCTGATTGAGTGTGATCGGAAGGCGATCAAAGGCCTTCGTCTTAACTGTCTCATCGGCGGCCACGGTCCGGCTCATTCCCGACACAAGCATCCATTGGCCATCCTCATTCAACAATTCCTGGGCGATGAGCACGTCTTGAATGCTGAAGTCAGGATTCAGGCGATAAAGGCTTATCCCGTAGAGTTTTAAGGGGTAAGGAGACGAACTCGGAAAGCAATTCAGATACGCGGACGCTGCCGGTATGACCTGGGCAACCAAACAGGTCCATGCCGACAAGGTCGTGACCGGATGAACATTCACTGAACTATCCTCCGCCGCCAGATCCCCCCGCATCAAGGTCTGATTTCCGAGTCGAACCCAAATCTCATTCCCCTGAAAAAACGCGCGAGGGCTGTGCCGCTCAATTTGCATTTCCCGTACCAACTCTGCCTGCTGATTGGCCCCGGGGATGAAGGCGTCATTTGCCCAGAGCATCAGAAGGCTTACGAGTTGTGCGACCACGAGAAAGGGAATCGCGACGCGGTAGAGACTGATGCCGCTGCTGCGCATCGCGGTGATTTCATGGTGGCGGGAGAGAATCGCGAGCGAGAGCAGCGAAGACATGAGAATGGCAAGAGGAATGATCTGGAACAGGATGCTCGGAAGTTTTAAGACGAAGTACCAGAGAACATAGCGTAATTCCGCCTGATAGCTGACGAACTTTCGGATTTTTTCCACAAAGTCCACGATGAGATAGATAGTGGTCAAGCCGACCAGGCAGAGTCCAAATACCCGCAGATGTTCGCGTAACAAATAGCGGATGAGAAGAGTCATGCGTTCATGGCTTCCTTTAAGGCTGTATCCGTCGCTGAAAGAGTAGAAGCGCGATGACAGCGAATGCCAGATTCGGGAACCAAGCAGCCAGAAAGGGCGGCATCACGCGGCTGGAAACCCAAAAGTCGGCCATGACGTTCAGCACATAGAACGACAGGATGATGATAACCCCCAAGGCAAACCCTCCCGCTCTCCCCGATCGTTTTGCGGCGATGCCGAGTGGCATCCCAATAACGCCGAACACCAGGGTAGCGAATGGAAATGCGACGTCTTTATATTCCTCTTCCAACAACTTCAAATACTTCGGGTCCTTTCCCGCGCTTTTATAGAGCCAATAGCGAATCTCAAAGATCGACGGCCGTTCCTCCGGCATTGCCAGGCTGTCACCCAGCTCCATGGTGAAATCATAGGTCGCGAATCGGATCAGCTGGTATTGGGCGGGGTCCTTAGGATTGACATGAATCGTGCCATTACGAAGCGCCATACCGATCCGGTTGTGGAGAGGATCATTGATGAGAGACCATTCACGGGCGACGATGATACGGGGCTCACTTTTGGTCCGAGTATCGGAGATAAAAACGCCGGGCCCTCCTCCTGAGAGGCCAGTATCCCCTACATACATGACAACATTGGTCGTCGGGGTGTTGAAAACCCCTTCATCCAAGGTCAAAGAGACTTCGCCGCGGAGCATCATAAGCGCTGATTTTTTCACCGACGGTCCGCTCCATGGCTGTGCGTACTGGGCGAGGAGGAGAGTGACACCGAAGACCGCGAAAGCAAAGATGAATAGGGGCCGTAGGAGACGGTTGTGACTGATGCCGCTTGCCTGCAACGCGGTCAACTCTCGATCCGATGAAAGGCGGCTGAAGGCGCTGATCGAGGCAATCAGACATGCCATGGGAAGGGTGAGCACGAAGAAGGATGGCAAGAGGAGAAAAAACGTTTTGAGCAGAGGAACAATGCCCACGCCCTTATTGATCAGAAGTTCTACGAGGCGTAGAATTTCGCGTGTCAATAAGATAAAGGTGAGCGCCGCCAGGCTGAGGGCGAAGGGTACGCCCAGTTCCTCCAGGCAGTACTTGTCGATTATCCGCAAGGAGACCGATCCACAGGTATCGTAGGTTATACTGAAATTCCAGCAATGTAAACCAGGTTTCCCGCAAGCAGCACCCCTATGATCGTCCGGGAGGGTGCCCCGTCCGGACATTATCTAACGAATGCATTCACTTGACAGGTGTTAGGGGCTGTGGTAGATGCTGCCCCGATCCTGCGATGAAGTGCCTAAGGCTTTGCTTGCAGGCCGTTCTCTCATGGGCAGGTCTGGGTGATACAAAGGTTCGAGAACTCGCGACACAAGGAGGGCGGGGTGAAAACCAAGGGCACTGTCAAATGGTTTAACGATCGCAAGGGGTTTGGTTTTATTCGCCTGGAATCCGGCCAGGACGTGTTTGTGCATTATTCGGCACTCGAGGGAGACGGGTTCAAATCTCTGAAAGAAGGGGAGAATGTTGAATTTGACATTGTGGAGGGAGCTAAAGGGCCGCAGGCCTCAAATGTTGTAAAAGTTTAGCCACTGCGCACCCAGGATCCGCTGGTGTATTTCTTCAGTCAGGGCTCCTTATCGGAGGAGCCCTTCTCATTGTGCAATACTTGACTTAGACCGCTTATTGGGCTAGGTTTATCTTCCGATAAGATTGATAAGTAGGGGGAATTTCTTGTCGCGGGATAAGGCCTCTAAAATCGTTCTACGAGCGCGCGAACTAGCCGGCAAGGGCGAGATAGACCGGGCGATTGCCGAATGCCAGAAAGCTGTCGCGCATCTCCCAGACGAACCTGAGATTTCGCTATGCCTGGGTGAGCTCTTTCTTAAAAATCAGCTGATGCCCGAGGCGACGGAAGCCTACGATCAAGCGGCGCGGCTCTTTCTCCAGGAGGAGAGTGTCGTCAAGGCCGTCTTTTGTTATAAAGAAATTCTCAAAATCCAACCGAATAGGGCTGATATTTGGGTGTCGTTGGGGGATGTGAACACACGCCGTGGCCAGGTTCACAATGCGGTCGCCGATTATCTTGCGGGGGCCAAAGTCTATATTCAGAATGCGGCTGCGCAAGAAACGTGCAACGCCTATCGGAAGATTTTGGGATTGGCCCCTCATAATACGTGTGTCCGGCTCCGTCTCGCTGAACTGCATCTGAAACAAGGCGAGACCACGGAGGGGGTCAAACAGCTTCTCGGCGTGGGGGGGGAATACGAGCGCCTTCAACGAGATTCGGAGGCGCGGGCGTTGTATGAATTGATTCTGAAGCATGCCCCCCATCATAGGGAAGCTTCGCGTCGACTTGGCCTCCCGATAGGGGAGAAGCCCGAAGCGGATCGAGAAGACGCGGACCAGAAACTAACAACGTCCCATTCGGGAAATGGGAACAGCGATGACAGCCATGACGAGATCGTTCTCGAGGACGTTCCCGATGTCGAAATGATTATTTCAGAAGGGCAAGTCTTGGAGTCCTTCAACGTCGAGAACGCGCCTTTCCCTGGCGACGCGGTCCTTGCGGCGGGGGAGAGAGATTTTCCCAGTCCCATCTCCTCCGAACTCGAGGAGGAGCTCGAGGCACAGTACGAGCTGGCGCTTGCATACAAAGAAATGGGGCTGTTGGAGGAGGCAATCGAGACATTCGAGCAGGCACTTCGAGGGCCGAGCCGCTTTTTAGACGCCTGTACCATGATTGCCATGTGCTACAAGGATCGTCGATTGAATCAAGCCGCCATTGAATGGTTGGTACGTGCCGGACGTCACCCCCGATGCGAGGGAGCGCTTGCGCTCTCGGTCAAGCTGGCATTGGCTCAGCTTTACGAGACAGAAGGACAGGTTGAAAAAGCGGCGCAGCTTTACGGTTGCCTCCCGGCAATTCAACAGACGGGTGAGCGCGTAACACCCCCCGGCGTTGCCTCCCGACACGTCGATGCCGCCGCCGGTGACGCGGCTGCTGCCCCGAAGCTCGAAAAGCCGGAAAAGCCCCGTCGTATCTCCTTTTTCTAAGTCTTCCGCAGACTTCTTCGCCTTGACTTAAACGCAAATCGGATGGTAAGCTTCACTGTTCATTCTGCCAATTTTCACGTACGTAAGGAGTATATCCATGGACCATGACCGGCATCCCCTCGCGCGCTTTGGCCTCATGGCCGGGGAGTCTTTGCCGTCCGGTGGGGGCACCGCCGCTGAACATGCCGACTTGCCCTCTGCTCCCGCCAATGTCCGCATGACCGTTGGAGACGGCCAAATCACTCTCGCCTGGGACCCGATTCCCGAAGCCCTCTTCTACAACATCTACTTCAAGACATCGCGTGGAGTCACGAGGGAAGCCAAGGAGTTCGATCGATTCCGCTATGACGCGGTGGGGGCGGAACGCTTTCAAAAAACGAAGATCGGGGTGACGAAAGAGAATGGAAGCCTGATCGATACGGCCGCCCCTCCGTATCAGCATAGTGATCTCGCCAATGGCACGTGCTACCACTATGTTGTGACGGCCGTCACGAAGAAGGGAGAAAGTGCCGAATCAGGAGAAGTCGTGGGGATTCCGTCTCCGTATCTCTGCGTGATGGAGTTCGGAACCGAAGGCTACGATGACGGGGAGTTTAAATCCCCGACTGGCATCGCGCTGGACCCAGAGGGCCACATTTACGTGGCCGATACCGACACCCATACGGTGCAGAAATTCGACAAAGAAGGTCGGTTCCTGGCCCGCCTCGGCGACGAACCAGGCGAGGCAGAGGGACAGTTCTATTATCCCCGCGGGCTGGCGTGCGATTCCGAGGGGAAACTCATCGTCATCGATGCGAACAACCACCGGGTTCAAAAGTTCGACAAAGAAGGCAACTTCCTCACCGTCTGGGGCAAGTTCGGTTTCGCTTGGAAGGGTGCGTCCCAGGGGGTCTTTGACAATCCATGGGGCGTGGCGGTGGACAGGAATGACAACGTCTATATCGCCGATACCCTCAACAATCGAGTCCAGAAATACACGATCGAAGGCGAGCCGCTGTTAATGTGGGGGAAAGAAGGCGCGTTCGATGGCGCGTTCTTTTATTGCCGGGACGTCGCGGTGGACTTCGTCGGCAACATTTATGTGACCGACGAGATCAACAATCGCGTTCAAAAGTTCGATAGCCGCGGCAATTTTCTGGCCAAGTGGGGCCGGGAAGGCAAGGGGCCCGGCGAGTTCAACGCGCCATGGGGCATCGCGGTCGATGCCTTGGGGAACATCTATGTCGTGGACACGAACAATCATCGTATCCAGAAGTTCACGAGCAATGGTGTCTTTGTCTGTCAATGGGGAAATCGCGGGTGGACGAAGGGGCAACTCAACTTCCCCTATGGTATTGCCGTGGACCGCGAAGGGTTTGTGTATGTCGTGGATAGCGGCAACTGCCGGGTCATGAAGTACGCCTCGGTCGAAACCCATAAGGCGGAGGAACCCCAGGTCTCCGGACAACTGCCGGCCCCTGCCGAACTCAGCGCGAAGGCCGGCGACACGGAAGTGAGCTTGGCCTGGATGGATGTGCCGGGCGCCGCGAGTTACAACCTCTACTACCATACGGATCCCGGAGTCACGCGGCAGACGGGGACCTGCATTGAAGGGGTGAATTCCCCGTATACACATGTCGGCCTTTCCAACGGGACCTCCTATCGGTTCGTGCTCACCGCCGTCACTGCGGAAGGGACGGAAAGTGAACCGTCGCCTGAAGTTGAAGCCACTCCCTCGATGATCGATATGGCCGCGCCTCAAAACGCCTACATAATCATCAATCATGGCGCCTTCATGACGAACTTGCCGGACGTCGTCTTGACGATTTCCGCCAACGACGTGGATTCCGGCATCGCCGGCTACTTCATCTCTGAGACGCCGTCCACACCGACCGCGACGACTCCAGGATGGGTGGACGTCGAGCCAATCGGAAAATTCGGCGAGACGGTGCCTTACACGCTGTCTCCCGGCGACGGGCAGAAGACGATCTATGTCTGGTTTAAGGACGGCGGCGGCAACATCTCCGCCCCCGGCAACAACGCCATCCTGCTGAACACCTCCGGCTATATGTGCGTGAATACCTGGGGCAAGGCCGGCAGCGGCGCGCATCTTCTCCAGGGCGGGGAATTCGGAACTCCGTCCTTCGGGTTGGCGTGCGACCAGAACAGCGATCTCTACGTCGTCGATACCGGCAACTGCCGGATTCAAAAGTTTAATAACGCGGGGAACTTCATCCAACTGTGGGGCATGTTTGGTACGGCGCCCTCCAATTTTCAGAATCCCACAGGCATTGCGGTGGATGAGAAAAATGTCGTCTACGTATGCGATACCGGCAATCACCGGATCCAGCGTTTTGACGCCCGAAACGGCGCCTATCTATCGAAGTGGGGCCGCCAGGGCGGCGGCGACGGGCAGTTTAATGCGCCGTGGGGCGTGGCCGTCGATAATAAGCGCGGTTATGTCTACGTCGTAGACAGCGCAAATTTCCGCGTGCAGAAGTTCGACCGGACAGGTGAGTTTATTATGGCGTGGGGCAGCTTCGGCAATGCCGACGGCCAGTTCTATTTCTGCCGCGGGATTGCCGTGGACGAAACTGACGGCGCGGTCTATGTCGTGGATATGGGCAATCATCGCATCCAAAAATTCGACACGAGCACCAACTTCCTGCCTCAGCTGCTGGGGACTTGGGGAACAAAGGGCCAGGAGCCCGGGCAATTTTGGAATCCCTGGGGCATTGCGATCGACCGCGACGGATTCCTGTATGTCACCGACGCGGGGAACCACCGGATCCAGAAGCTCGACCGCGATGGCAACTTTGAGACCCAATGGGGCGGGTTTGGCGGCTCCCCCGGACAATTCAATTTCCCGTACGGGGTCGCCGTCGATCGCCGCGGCGCGATCTTCGTTCTGGATAGCTCGAATTTCCGTGTCCAGCAGTTTATGCCGGCCGACGAAGGAGAATTGCAATTGCGAGAGCAGGCGGAAGTGGCGGAGTCGGAATCGTCAGCCTTGTTGGAGAAAAAACCGCTGGCCCAAGACGCCGAAGGCACCCATCTCTGGTCGACGCCCAAGCCATAAAGGATTCGTAATGCTGCAGCCTTCCGTGCGCGTGGGACTGACCTTTGATGATGTCTTACTCGTGCCCGGGAAATCCTCAGTCCTGCCCACCGAGACTGATACGCGTACCCGCTTCACGCGACGGATCACGATCAATATTCCGATCGTCAGCGCCGCCATGGATACGGTGACCGAATCGCGCCTGGCCATTGCCTTGGCCCGCGAAGGAGGCATCGGGATCATTCACCGCGTCTTTCTCCCTGCGGAACAGGCGGCCGAGGTCGACAAGGTGAAGAAATCCGAAAGCGGGATGATCCTCGACCCCATCACGATTTCCCCCGACAATACCATCCGGGATGCGCACAAGATCATGGCGGAGTTCCGAATCTCCGGAATCCCGGTGACCAAAAACGGCAAGCTGGTGGGGATTGTCACGAACCGCGACCTGCGATTCGAGACTCGCATGGAGTTGAAAATCTCGCAGGTAATGACGAGGGAAAATCTGATCACGGCCCCCGAAGGCACGACATTGGACAAAGCTCGGGAGATCCTCCACCAACACCGGATCGAGAAGCTCCTGGTCGTCAATGACCGCTACGAGCTCAAAGGGCTCATCACGATTAAAGATATCGCGAAGCGCATCAAATTTCCGGATGCCTGCAAGGACGCGCATGGTCGCTTGCGGGTCGGTGCCGCCGTGGGCGTCGGAGCCGATGCGGAAGAACGCCTGGCGCTGTTGACCCAAGCCGGTGTGGATGTCGTTGTCGTCGACACCGCACACGGCCATAGTGTTGCGGTCCTGGAGACCGTACGGTGGGCGAAGCGCAAATACCCGGAGCTGGAGATCGTGGCGGGAAACATCGCGACCAAGGAAGCGGTCCGCGATCTGATCGCGGCGGGGGCGGACGGGCTGAAAGTCGGCGTCGGACCCGGGTCCATCTGTACGACACGCATTGTGGCCGGCGCGGGAGTGCCACAGCTCACGGCCGTGGCGGAGTGCGCCGCCGCGGCGGCCCGGGCCAAAGTCCCCATCATCGCGGATGGCGGGATCAAATATTCGGGGGACATCACAAAAGCCATTGCGGGCGGAGCCTCGACGGTCATGATCGGCGGTCTCTTTGCGGGCACGGAGGAAAGTCCCGGAGAGACGATTCTGTACCAGGGACGCACGTATAAAGTGTATCGTGGCATGGGTTCCATCGGTGCCATGGAACGGGGCGGGCGCGATCGCTATGCGCAAGGCGACCGGCCGTTGCAAAAACTGGTTCCGGAAGGGATCGAGGGCCGCGTTCCTTACCGAGGCACCTTGTCAGGGATTGTCTATCAATTGGTCGGCGGGCTGCGATCGGGGATGGGTTATTGCGGATGCCGGCAGATCGCCGAGATGCAGAAGAAAGCGCGATTCATACAACTGACTGCCGCGGGCCTGCGTGAGAGCCATGTCCATGACGTCATCATCACCAAGGAAGCCCCAAACTACCGGATTGAAGTTGAACCGTAGCACGCCTCTCCCAATCTAAATGGGTCGGTTTCACGAGAAAATTCTCGTTCTCGATTTCGGTTCGCAATACACCCAGCTGATTGCCCGCCGGGTCCGCGAGGCGCACGTCTATTCGGAGATCCTGCCGTACAACGCCCCGGTGGCCCGTATTCTCGGCGAGCGGCCATGCGGCCTCATTCTTTCCGGCGGCCCGGCCAGCGTCTACGATCGAAAGGCACCGGCGATTCGGGTCGAGTTGCTGCAAGCAGGCATTCCGGTACTCGGCATCTGTTACGGCATGCAGCTCGTCACCCATCTGCTGGGAGGCAAAGTTGCTCGCGCTACGCACCGGGAGTTCGGGCCGGCCGAGCTGCAAATCGACGAGCGCGATGATTTGTTCAGAGGCATTGAGCCGGCCCACCGTGGCCCGACCGTCTGGATGTCGCATGGCGATCGGATTGAAGAAATGCCTGCGGGGTTCATATCGATCGCGCGGACGAGCAACTCGCCCGTTGCGGCCATGAAATCAATCGACCCCGGACGCCCGGTGTATTGCCTGCAATTTCATCCTGAGGTCGCCCATACTGAGGGCGGCGCGACTATTCTGAAGAACTTCGTCCGGAACGTTTGCGGCTGCAAGGCGGACTGGTCCATGCGCTCCTTTATGGCGGAATCGATGGAGGCCATACGCGCGCAAGTTGGAACGGGAAAGCTCCTGTGTGCGCTGAGCGGCGGGGTGGACTCGTCGGTCGCCGCCCTGCTGGCGCATGAAGCCGTCGGCGATCGGCTCACGTGTCTGTTCGTCGATAACGGATTATTGCGCAAGGGCGAGAAAGATCTCGTACGGGAGACATTTGCGAAGCATTTTAAGATCAAGCTGAGGGTGATCTCTGCCGCGAACCGCTTTGTATCTGCGCTGGCCGGCGTCAGCGATCCCGAGCGCAAGCGGAGAATTGTCGGCCGCCTGTTTATTCGGGAGTTTGAAAATTTTACCCAACATGGCGGGAAGACCGACTGGCTGGTGCAGGGAACCCTGTATCCCGACGTGATCGAGAGCGTGAGCTTCAAAGGGCCGTCGGCAACCATTAAGACCCATCATAACGTCGGCGGGTTGCCGTCGCGCATGCGCTTCAAGCTGATTGAACCGCTCCGGGAACTCTTTAAGGATGAAGTGCGAGTCCTGGGCAAGGAGCTCGGGCTGCCCGACGAGATAGTATGGCGACAACCCTTTCCGGGTCCTGGCCTGGCGATCCGGATCCTGGGTCCCGTGACCACGCAGCGCCTGACTCTCCTGAGGGAGGCCGACGCGATCGTGCAGGAGGAGATCCAGAAGGCCGGACTGCACACGAAGATCTGGCAGGCGTTCGCGGTCTTGCTTCCCATTCGTACCGTGGGGGTGATGGGCGATCAGCGCACCTACGACAATGTCATGGCCGTGCGGGCGGTGACAAGTTTAGATGGGATGACGGCGGATTGGGCGCGATTGCCGAACGAGCTGCTCGCCACGATCTCCACGCGTCTGATCAATGAGGTCAAGGGCGTGAACCGAGTCGTGTACGACGTGAGCTCGAAGCCGCCGAGCACTATAGAATGGGAGTAGGGTGGCCCAGCCTGTGGGTCCTGTCGACGAACAGCCCGGACGTGCTCGCGCTCCGCGAAGCGCAAGCAAGTCGCGCTGCGCTCCGCCCGGGCGCCCGTTCGTCGCCACCCGCAGGCTCGGTCTGTGTGGAGAGGTAAGGAAAAAGAAGACAGGGGCAAAAGGGCGGGTATGATGACGCTATGATAGCTTACCCGCAGGGTTAGTTAGGGGAGTGTAAAGGCACTGTGGAGATGAGGCTGCAGAAGGCGATTGCGGATGCCGGGGTGGCGTCGCGGCGGGCGGCGGAGGAGATGATCCGCACCGGTCGGGTCACGGTCAACGGTCGAACGGTGTGCGAGATGGGTGTCAAAGTTGATCCTGAAAAGGATCATGTCAAAGTGGATGGCCGCCATCTCAAACCTGCCGCGCCGAAAGCGTACGTGATCCTGAACAAACCCAAAGACGTCCTGACGACCCTCGAAGGCCCCGAGAAGGAAGACCGACTCACGATCCGGCAGTGCCTGCGGGGTGTCAGGCATCGGGTGTTTCCGGTCGGCCGGCTGGATTACGATACCGAAGGGCTGCTTCTGCTGACCAACGACGGAGAGTTGGCCGAGCGCTTGTTGCATCCGCGCTATCACGTTCAAAAAACGTATCTCACGAAAATCAAGGGCACGTTACAGAGCCAGGAATTTCGGCACCTCGAGACCGGCATTGAACTGAAGGATGGGCTCACCGCGCCTGCGCAGGTGAAGAAGATCCGAAAGGCCGAAGAGAATTCCTGGATCGAGCTGACAATTTACGAAGGGCGGACGCATCAGGTAAAGCGCATGCTGGAGGCGGTCGGTCACCCGGTGTTGAAACTCAAGCGCGTCCGCTTTGGACCCCTCACGCTCGGCAATTTGCCTTCGGGCGAGTACCGCTTTCTGACTGATCCTGAAATCCATCGCCTCAAAGCGGCAGCCAAGAGTGCTCCTCCCCTTTGTAAGGGGAGGCCCCGGGTCCAGGAGGTCGTCTCGGCGACCTCCGGGGTGGGTGGGTGTAAAGATGGGGTAGAACATACAACGGGCTCTACCTCCCTTCCCCCCTCCTTACAAAGGAGGGGATCTAGAAGGCTGGCATCGTGAAGCCGCGAACCCATACCTGTGGCGAACTGCGCGCGACGAATGCCGGGGAGATGGTCTGTCTGATGGGCTGGGTCCAGGGCCGGCGGGACCACGGCAGCGTGATCTTCATTGATCTGCGCGATCGCCACGGCCTGACACAGATTGTCTTGAATGCGGAAAGGTTTCCCGAGGCCCACAACCAGGGCCATGGACTGGGCAGCGAGGATGTCGTCGCGGTGACCGGCGTCGTGTCGCTGCGACCGGCAGGATCAGAGAATCCAAAATTGGCCACGGGCGACATTGAGGTCTTTGTGCAGGGCGTGGAGATCCTCAACGAAGCGAAGACGCCGCCGTTCGTTATCGAAGACGGCGCCGAGATCACCGATACGCTCCGTCTCAAGTACCGATATCTGGACCTGCGCCGGCCCAGCATGCAGCGGCTGCTGGCACTGCGCCACGATGTGACCGCGTGCGTGCGGTCCTTTCTTAACCAGCAGGGTTTCCTGGAAGTGGAAACGCCAATGCTGACGAAGAGTACCCCTGAAGGCGCGCGCGATTATCTCGTGCCCAGCCGCGTGAATCCGGGGACGTTTTTCGCCTTGCCACAGTCACCGCAGCTCTTTAAACAGATCCTGATGGTGGCCGGCGTGGACCGCTACTACCAGATCGCCCGGTGCTTCCGGGATGAAGACTTGCGCTTTGATCGCCAGCCGGAGTTCACCCAGATTGACCTCGAAATGTCGTTTGTCGACCGCGAACAGGTAATGGCGCTGTCGGAGCAACTGATCACACTCGTGTTTCGAACGACGCGCAACATTGAACTTACAATGCCGTTTCCTCGGCTGGCCTATCAAGACGCGATGGATCGGTACGGGTCGGACAAGCCGGATCTCCGATTCGACATGCCGCTCCATGATTTGCGCGAGTTCGCGGCCCACACGGAATTCAAGGTCTTTAAGGAGACCATCGCCAATGGTGGGATCGTAAAAGCGCTCATTATCAAGGGTGGCGGCAGCTTTCCGCGAAGCCGGGTGGATGCGTTGGGGGAGAAAGCGAAGTCCTTCGGTGCGAAGGGGTTAGCCTGGGTCAAGATTACCGCGGACCGCCAACTCGAATCCGTCATCGCCAAGTTCATGAATGCGCCCGCCCTTTTCTCGGCATTGCCTCAGGCGGAACCCGGAGACCTCGTCCTCTTCGGAGCGGATCGACCCAAGATCGTCTATGACGTGCTGGGGCGCCTGCGCCTGCTCCTGGCCGAGGAACTTAATCTGATCGAGAAGGATGCCTGGCGGCCGCTCTGGGTGATTGACTTCCCCCTGCTGGACTACGACGAGGCCGAAAAGCGATTCGTCGCGATGCACCATCCCTTCACGGCGCCGCAGGACGAGGACGTGGGCGTGCTCGACTCGGCACCGTTAAAGGCTCGCGCGAAGGCTTATGATATGGTGCTCAATGGTAATGAAGTCGGCGGTGGCAGCATCCGTATCCATCGGCGCGATGTCCAAAGCAAGCTGTTCGACCTCCTTGGGATCGGCAAGGAGGAAGCGGCGGCAAAGTTCGGCTTCCTATTAGAAGCCCTTGAGTACGGCGCGCCACCCCATGGCGGCATCGCCTTCGGTTTGGATCGCCTCGTCATGCTCCTCGGCGGGGCCGACTCGATCCGCGACGTGATTCCATTTCCTAAAACACAGAAGGCCCAATGCCTCATGACCGAGGCTCCCTCGCCAGTAGACCCGCAGCAGCTCAAGGACCTGCACATCAAGCTCGACAAGATCGAGTAAGGCGTTGGTTTAATTCAGACTGATCCAGAGCGGCTGCTGGGCTTGTGGGGGTTGTGAACCCCCGTCGTCAATCTTGCCGAAGCGTTCTTCATATTGCGAGAGGTTGTCCCCCAGGACACTGATGATGCGACGAAAATGGCCCGGGCTGGCGAGAAAACGCGCATTGATCTTGGCGACCGGAGGGAAATTAATGATGAAATCCATTACAAACACATCCTGGGCGTGTTTCACTGTTAAGCTGTTGGAGAATGTGCCGCCGAGAACATGGGTCGAAATCTGCAACTGCGAATAGATGTCCTTGACCTGCCCCGGCTTCGCGCGGGAATTTTCCACCTGTGGGGGAAGTGCTCCGTAGCTTTGCTCATAGCGTGCCAAATTCTCCATCAGCGCCCGCACCATTCGCTTGGCATGAGCCGGCGTCGCCAAGACGCGGCCAACCAGTTTGGGCACATCCAGACCTGAGAGAAAGTCCAGCATGAACTCGTCGCGGGTATGAATGACGATCAAGCCGGTCGAGTAGATGCCGTGTGCGATCACGGGATCGGCGGGGGGTTGTGGTGGAGGCGGAGAAGAGGGAACGTCGGGATCGCTCATCGTGAAGGCGCCCCTATCATAGCTGGTCCACGAGTGCCACGATGGTATGGAGGCCGGTCGCTCCGGCCGGTTGCGGGCGGGTGATTTCGGATGTTTGGACGCGTCCTTTGACGTCGATCGCCCGCACGACGACCTGGTAGGTCCCCGCTTTCGGCGGCGCCCAATTGTAATACCAGATGACCCAGGTATAGGGAGAAAGCGGCAGCTCGAACGGCGCGTTGTTCCAAGTTCTGCCGTTATCGAAACTGATCTCGACCTTCTTAATGGTCTCCGGCCCACCGTACGCGATGCCTTTGAACAGATGCTCTTTGCCTCTTAATATCTGGTAGTGGCCGGGGCTGTCGATGCGCGAAGTGATCTTAATCGTGCCGTCGTCCGTCCAGCCCTTGCGTTGCCAATAGCCCTTGTAATCTCCTTCATATACTTCAATCTCGGAAATCCATTTGACGTTCTTGATGCCGAAGATCCCGGGGACCACGGCACGCAGGGGGTAGCCGTGTGCCTTCGGGAGGCGGGCGCCGTTCATCATGTAAGCGAGCAGGACATCCCCCCGCATCGCCCGCTCGAAGGTGATACTGTCATCATAGCCGTCGGCGGCCCGGAAGACGACGTCCCTGGCCGTCTCCTTGTCGGCGCCCATTTCTTCCAGCAGGGCCTTCAGTGAGATGCCGCGCCACATGGCCGTCCCCATGCTGTCTCCGCCGGGAAGATTATCGATACATTCGAGCGTGACCGCCTGTTCGATCGCCGGTCGCTTGAGGATATCGGGATAGCGGAGGATGACCGTCTTCTTGACCGCACCGGTGATCGCCAGTTGCCATTGATCGGCATTCAGGTCCCGGGAGACGCTGAACGGCGAGTCAGAGTAGTTCACGATATAGAATTTGTCATTGGGTGTGAAATAGGAGGTGTCGCGGGCGGGGACCGCAAACATCCGGCCGAAGAGGGACGCGGCTTCCGCCCGGGGAGCGAGCATGCCGGCGGCCAGCCCCGCTGCGCCGATCTTCAGGAGATCCCGTCGTTTCCATTGAAATTCCATAACTGTATTATGGTCCTTGGAGGCAGTAGGCGCAAGGCGCGCGTACCTAATTACCCCTCCTTTGTAAGGAGGGGAAGGGGAGGTAGTGATGCGGTGCCTCTACCCCACCTATCCTCCCCTTACAAAGGGGAGGGACCTATCCGAAGCGCAGACAAAGAGATACTTCTGCTCAGCTTCGCCATCTCAGTGTGACGGGCTCTTTCAAGGGATGTTCGAAGACCTCGCCGTTGCGGCGGGCGGCGAGATGGGCGGCCTTCAACTTGTAATACCACTTCGCCGGCGTATCGGCGTCATCCAGCAACATCATGCCCGGCTTATAGCGAAGTCCTTGCGCCTGGCGGTGCATCACGTCTCGGTCTTGGTTGAGGAATATGCGCGCGATCATGCGGAAGATCGTTTTCGAAAACGGGACCCAGCGAAAACAGTTCCACGCCGCGCAAAAGTCGATGCGGCACGTCGTCTCTGTCAACGGCGTCACGGTCGCGCGCGAGGAGAACCAGTACTTGCCGGCCTGAATCAATTCCAGCCGGAGATTGGGGAGCATAAAATCAATGGTGGTGGTGATGGGGCCGCCGGACAGGCCCAGTATTTTGTAGAGGCCGCTGTTGCTGGACGGTGCATGTGCCTTCATTCGAAAGCCTGCGGGCAGCGGCTCAAAGGTTTTGGCCTTCTCGTGAATGCTGTCGCGATGTCGCCACCATGTGCTGGTGTGCACGAAGGGGCCATGAGCCGGGTCCATTAATCCGACGATGCCATCGTCCACCGCGCAATCGAGCTGCGTTGAGATGTGAAGGAGTTGATACGTGTTCGATAAGACCGGCAGTCGGGGAACCTCCGGCAGGGAGGTGCTCTCCATGGGATCCGGAATATACACCCAGACATACCCATCGCGCTCCGAGCAGGGGTAGGAGGCCACGCTGATCTTGTCGGGCACGATCGGAGAGTTGCTGGTGAGCGCCGGGATGTGACGGCATCGCCCCTGCATGTCGAACTGCCAGCCGTGATACGAACACTCCACGCGATCCCCGTCGAAATGCCCGAATGACAGGGGCATGCCGCGGTGCGGACAGATATCCCGCAGGGCGGAGACACGGCCCTCACGGTCCCGGCAGATGAGCAAGGGCTGGCCGAGGAGCATCTGGGCTTTCATCCGTCCGGGCCGGACCTCTCGAGCCAGCAACGCTGGATACCAGAAGCCCAGTAATGGGGCACTTGAGGGCCGTGTCGAGACCGAATCGCCAAGCTGCATGTCGATGACAGACTCCGAGGGAAGAACCTTCAGAATAGTGGATAGAGTCGGCAGGGTCAAGAAAAGTCAACCGATTCGAAGGCGCCCAGGTGGATGGACGAACAAGAAAGTTCCTGAGGGGGTCACGTCTAATAGAAATCTTATAAGAATCTCCCAAAAGCAGGCGTACAGGCTTGACGCTTGTCTGAATTCTGTGCTACAAATCTGCCGTTGCCCGAGCCAGAGCGATTGTGTCTGAGCAGTAGATCGCTCTTGACTTCCGGGCATCGGTTTTTTTATAGTCGCAGTTTGTTCCTAAGCGAAAGCTTTTGCTCTTTGACAACTGAATAGGGTGTATTGAAGTGGCGGCCCTTGAGTCGATGAAGTTAGAGTAGAGTTTTACAATGAGAGTTTGATCCTGGCTCAGAACGAACGCTGGCGGCGCGCTTAACACATGCAAGTCGAACGAGAAGCCGTAGCAATACGGTTGTAAAGTGGCAAACGGGTGAGTAATGCGTGGGTAATCTACCCTAGGGTGGGGAATAACTCCTCGAAAGGGGAGCTAATGCCGACATGTGCATCACTCTCGCAAGGGAGTGCTGGAAAGCCGTACCGTGGGTGCGGCGCCCAAGGATGAGCTCGCGTCCTATCAGCTTGTTGGCGGGGTAACGGCCCACCAAGGCTGCGACGGGTAGCTGGTCTGAGAGGACGACCAGCCACACTGGCACTGCGACACGGGCCAGACTCCTACGGGAGGCAGCAG
>Ga0070706_100000926_pt1 | contig 32082 bp, 26 predicted proteins | sample KBSK5501metaG_FD_65476 | JGI IMG/M metagenome (GOLD analysis project Ga0070706, IMG submission 65476) | Corn, switchgrass and miscanthus rhizosphere microbial communities from Kellogg Biological Station, Michigan, USA - KBS K5-50-1 metaG | ecosystem: Host-associated > Plants > Roots >... | reverse complement strand
ATATGCGCGATTGCGCGAAGAGCATTCGGCCAAGACGCGCGAGAAAAAATTGCTAACGCTGGCACAAGCGCGGGCGAATCGGACGTCGATCGAATGGGACAATTATCGGCCACCGAAACCTGAATTCTTGGGCGTGCGGGTTGTTACGAGTGGCGCGAGGCTGAATGGATCGGGTAGCACGCCCGTCTCGGGTGCTGGCGACGGTGTCCCGCCGTCGCGAACCTTTCCTGTGAGTTCGAGACAGGCTTTGAAGCAACGCGTGTCGCTCAATACGTTGTCTAGTTACATCGACTGGTCGCCGTTTTTTCACGTGTGGGAATTGCGCGGGCGTTATCCGGCGATTTTCGACGATCCGGTGATAGGGAAACAGGCGCGCGAGCTTTTCGATGATGCGCAAAACCTTCTCGATGAGATCATCGGAAAAAATTTACTGACCGTGCGAGGCGTGTTCGGTTTCTGGCCGGCAAACTGCGTCGGCGACGATGTCGATCTTTACACCGACGAGACGCGAGCCGAGAAGCTCGCAACGTTTTATTTTTTGCGTCAGCAGATTCAGAAGCCAGCCGGGCAGGCAAATCATTGCCTGGCAGATTTTGTCGCGCCGGGGGTCGGCGGTCATAGATCGCCGCTACAGGATTACCTGGGCGGATTCGCGGTTTCGATTCACGGAACAGATGAGCTGGCCGAGCAATTCAAGAAAGAGCACGACGATTACAGCGCCATTCTTGGCAAAGCGCTGGCGGATCGGTTCGCGGAAGCGTTTGCCGAATATTTGCATCAGCAGGCGCGGATCGCGTGGGGATTTGGGCGCGATGAAAAATTGTCTCATGCCGAGCTTATTCGTGAAAAATATCGCGGCATTCGTCCGGCGGCGGGCTATCCGGCATGTCCCGATCATATAGAAAAGCGGACATTGTTCGATTTGCTGAACGCGGAGAAGAACGCGGGGATCAAATTGACGGAATCATTCGCGATGCATCCGGGCGCGAGCGTGAGCGGACTTTATTTCTCGCATCCCGACGCCAAATATTTCGCGGTCGGGCAAATCGGACGTGATCAAGTCGTTGATTACGCTGCGAGAAGAAGCGAAGCGATTGCCGCGGTGGAAAAACGGCTGGCGCCGAACCTAGGCTACGAGAGTTGATGTAGCCACGTTGGCCGGCGACGTCTCGATCGGTTGCGGTTCGGTTGCCCTGGATTCTTTCGGCCAGACGACGTTCCAAGCCAGCCCAAATTTCTCGAAAACCCAGATGACGTAGCGGGTCACGTCGAATTCCCACCAGCGCAGTCCATGCGCGGCGCAGCGGGGTTGGGCATGATGGTTATTGTGATAGCCTTCACCGAATGCGCCGATGCCGATCCAGAAATTGTTTCGACTTTGGTCGGAGGTGTCGAAACTGCGATACCCGAACTGCGGCATGTGACAGATGGAATTCACGGCCCAGGTCATATTGTACATGATCAACATCGGCACGTAGAGACACCAGAGCATGCCCACGACACCGAGCGTCAACCAAAGTGTGATCGCGACCACAAGATGCGGGAGCACGTAGATCCACGAGCGCTCGAACAGGCGGCAATACCAAATCTTTCGCACATCCGCCGCGTAACGCTTGGAACGCTCACGGAAGCCATCCGGTTTGCGGATCAGCCACATCATGTGTGCGTAGGGGAAGCCGTGGAGCGGGCTGTGAATGTCTTCGTCGGTATCCGATTTCAAATGATGAAAGCGGTGATCGCCCACCCACGTCACGGGATCGCCGGCCAACATCACAGCCGAGCCATTCGCTAATAGAAACTTGAGCCACTCGCGCATTTCGAAGCCGCGATGCGTCAGATATCGATGAAGATAAAGCGTCGTGCTAAGTCCGCCCCAGAGGAAGAGCGTGAGCATGATCGGCAAATAAGAAAGCTGGAAACGCGTCAGGAGCCCGATCACTCCGAGCAACTGCAATACGACCAGGACAATGAAAATGAGGAGATTAAACTTTTCGTGCTTAAACATGCGGCGGGAGCGGGGTTGATTGAGCGAGGACGAGAGCAGCCAACCGGGCCGCAGTTAAATCCAGAACACGTGGAGTATCGCACGCTACGCCGGCAGCAGCAAATCGTTATTTGAGCGAGCGTATGGATTGGTCGGGGCGAGAGGATTTGAACCTCCGACCTCGTGGTCCCAAACCACGCGCTCTACCAAGCTAAGCTACGCCCCGAACTTCGGCGTGATTCTTTATCATGGATGGCGCCTTCCCGCATGCGGAAATTCGGTTACATTGGGGAGAAAACTGGGAATGAAAATAAACGGGCTGATGATTGCGGCGCTGGTGGGAAGCATGACGCCGGCATTGCATGCGCAGGATGCGGCGCCACCGTCTGTCGATCTCTACTCGGGGCAGCAACAACCAGAGGTTACAACCGCAACCTCTCCGGAACCGACTGCTCCCAATGTACCCGAGCTCTCTCAGCTTGACGAAGCTTTTAAGCAAAGATCGTTAGGGAAAGAAGCAGATGCGCACCGGTTGCATATCGAATGGAGACGACTAAAAAACCAAGTCGCGAACGATCCCTTAGTCCGCGCGGCAGAGGCGGCTACTCACGGTGCGCGCACCGACTTGGAGAAGCGGAAACTCCTGCGCGATTATTACAATGTTTATTACGAACGAATGTCGGCGCTGGCGTCGACCGTCGAGATGAAGTTAGCTCTGGAGTCACTCAAGACTAACCATTTGGGTGCGCTCGCTCAGCCGCGTGTCCGGCCCTCACCGAGCGCTTCTCCAGCTTCGGATGCAGCGAGGGTCGCGAATCTGAATTTGCTTAAGCAAGCGGAGCGGCCCTCACCAAGCGCTTCTCCAGCTTCGGATGCAGCGAGGGTCGCGAATCTGAATTTGCTTAAGCAAGCGGAGCGGCCCTCACCAAGTGCTTCTCCAGCTTTGGATGCAGAGAGGGTCGCGAATCTGAATTCGCCTAGGCAAGCGGCCACAAGGCCTGTGAATCCCGCTTCCTCACAGACCCAAGGAAAGGTTGATTCTACCGTTGCTGCCAAAAGTGTCGCGCTAAGCACGTTCCTTATGGCAATGAATTTGCCCCGCGAGGTGGCGATACTTAAAGAGAACGCTCCGGTTACTGTGTTCGCGCCCACCGACGATGCATTCCAAAAAGCGCCTCCGGGTACGATCGATTTTCCATTAAACGCCGAGAAGATTGGGAAGTTGCTCGATTACCATATCGTGAAAGGCGCGGTCACATCTAACCAACTGACGACCAGGAAAGCGCCAACGATCAATGGCGCCAGTCTCGATATCAAAGTCATAAATGGGGAAATAACGGTCAACGACGCACACGTAATTAAAGCCGACGTGAAAGCTCCCGTTGGTGTGATCTATGTAATCGACAAGGTGTTGATTCCGCCGGCAGAGTAAGTTCCGTCAATTTGACGTCTGAAATTCCTGGTTCTGCTGCGTCTTACAGTGCGTCGCGATGCCACCGATGATATTAACGTAACAAATAGCGCGCCGCGTTTGCTCAACAGAGTCGCATCGCTAAAATCAGAAGGTCAGATGGCGCGTTCGTCTAGTGGTTAGGACACAGCCCTCTCAAGGCTGGTGCACGGGTTCGACTCCCGTACGCGCTGTTTTTTTCTTTCGCGGCTGCGACGGTCACCGACTTTTCCCGCGCGTCCTGCGCCTGAGCGGCGGCAAATTCTCGCCATATTTCCAAATCAGCCACGGCAACCCGCGCGCCCTCCAGAGCCGTGGAATGAAACGGCGTGGCTGCGTGAGCAAGCGCAGAAACCAGCCGAGATAAAGGCGATCTGCCCAATCCGGAATCGCAATCTGATCGCCTGTGATGAAGCCAAGCGCCGCGCCGGTGCAATGAATCGCCGGCCGATAAGATAAATTTTCACGCAGATAATATCCGAGCTTTTCCTGAGGCCCGCTGCCGATCGCGATCAGCACATGCGCAGGGCGGCGATCCCCGAGGAGCGCAACAAGATGTCGATCTTCGACCTCCAATCCGTATTGCGGTGCGATGTAGCAACTGTCAGATCTCACGACGCGACCTTGTCGGCGCGACCAATCCAGCAACCTTCGGCGTGCACCCTCACCCGGCAGGATCCAGAAAATCTCAGCGGTCCCCTCACCTTTCAACTCGGCGAGCAATTGCTGCAGATATTTAAGACCGGAAACGCGTCGGATCCTTTCATGCTGTAGCAATCGCCACATAACAACCATCAAACCGCTGTCAGCGATCGCCAGATCGGCCGCGACCACGGCGCGGCGATATGGCTCGTCGTGGCACAGCCGCGCAAAACATGTCCCGGATGGAGCAACGAGAAAACCGCCATGCCGCAATATGAAGGCGACTGTTTCATTGACATCTTCGTCAAAGAAGCGAATGCCGAGAATTCTCCGGGTGGCAGCCATTGGATAAATATCGAATATCCAAACTCCAATATCGAATAGAAACCAGAAGTCAGGATTCAGAATTCAGAATTCGAGCGCCCTGTCACGCATTCGCGTGCGGTCTCATTATTCCGGACGGGACAGAGCTCGTCGCGGGAACGATCCAATTGCGCCACAGGCAAAGACCATAAAAATCTCCCAAGTTCTTGAGCATCGACTGCCGCAAAGGAGGCCGCTCAGTCAAAGACGAATGTCGCCAATATCATATCCTCTCCCGCCGGTGCGGCTGCGTAAGATCGAGTGCCGGCCCGATCGGAACGATGCGGGTGGGGTTAATTTCGGTGTGCGTCATATAGTAATGGCGCTTGATGTGGTCGAAATTGACGGTGTCGGAGATGCCCGGCTGCTGATAAAGGTCCATCAGGTAGCCTTGGAGATTTGCGTAATCGATGATGCGCCGGACGTTGCATTTGAAGTGCCCGTGATAAACCACGTCAAATCGGACAAGCGTGCAGAAAAGGCGCCAGTCCACTTCGACGATCCGGTGATCGAACAGGTAGCGGCTCTTTGATAAGCGCATTTCCAACTGATCGAGCGCCTCGAATAGTTTGCGGCAGGAAATTTCGTACGGCCGCTGACGGGTAGCGAACCCGGCTTTGTAAACGCCGTTGTTCACGTTGTCGTAAACAAAATCGCAGAGCTGCGCGTGCTCGGCTTCGATCTCTTTCGGAAAAAGATCGACATCTTTGTTCCGGGCGAAGTCATTAAACACGTTGTTGAACATGCGGCAGATGTCGTCCTCGCAGTTGTTGACGATTTTTTTCGTTTCCCTGTCCCAAAGCACCGGCACGGTAACGCGCCCGTCGAAATCGGGATTGGTCGCTTTGTAAGCTTCGCTGAGGAAGTGAAAGCCGTTGATCGGATCGGTGGATTCAAACGGCGCGCCCGGCGGTATTTTTCCAGATGGATCGCGAAAAGCCCAGCCGTTCTCATCGCGAATCGGATCGACAATTGTCATGCCGATTGCATCTTCGAGCCCTTTTAGTTTTCGGAAAATGATGGTGCGACTTGCCCAGGGACACGCCAGCGAGACATAGAGATGGTAGCGGTCCGCCGCAGCCGGATACGCTGTCGATCCGTCATTCGAGATCCATTCGCGAAATGCATCTTCCTGACGCTGGAATTCTCCGGACTCGGTTTGTTCGGTTGGAAACTGTGGTTTCATTTCTCCAAGCCGATCTTCTTCAACAGTGCAATGAAACGAGGGTGTGAACGAATACCGTCCCAGGTTGGCTCGTTGTTCATCTCCGGAAGCCATGGAGCACGCTCCTCGACGGCCTTTTCGAGCCAGTCCAAGGCTTCCGAGTTGGCTCCCGCGCGGGCATAAACGAGCGCAATGATTAGCGGTGATTGATACTTTCCCCGGGCCAGATGCTGCTGCCTTGATTCGTTTTCTTTCCGCAAATAGCCTGAATACCCGCCAACGTCGTAAGCTTTTCGCATTTCTGCCATTTCTTGCTGGCTAAAGATTCCCTCTAAAGCATTAGCCTTCTCGGCGGCATCAAAAGCCTCAACAGGCTTGTTCTGCCGCCACAAAATCGCCTCGAGGAAGCCATAGGCGATGGCATTGTTGGGATCCAGGGAGACGATTTTCTGGGTCCGCTCCAATGCCCGATCAAAATCTCGCTCAAAGAAGGACTCGACTGCGAAATTGAAGCTGACCCGAACGGCGAGAGGATCCAACTCTCTCGCTAGCTCCAATTCCTTGTGAGCCTCCTGGGGTCGCCCGAGATCAGAAAGATATTCCCAAAACCAGAGGCGAGCGTCAACGGAACCCGGGTTGAGCCGAATGGCTTCTTTAAATTCTGTCTCCGCTTCTTCAAATTTCCATTCGTATTGAAATCGGATGTAGGCGAGGACGGTGTGTGCTTCGGACAGATCGGGATCGAGTTCCAAAGCTCGCTGGGCTTCCTTCTTGGCTTCAGGAAATTGCTCTTTCGGCGGGAAATAATTCCAAAAACCCAGCAGGGTATAAGCCCCGGCTAGACCGGCGTGGGCAAGGGCGAAGGTTGGGTCTAAAGCTATCGCTTGCTTGAAATGGTTCACGCTGTTGGTGAAACCCGCTTCGGTGAACTTGTTTAGTTCATAGCGACCTAACAAATAAACTTCGTAAGCCTCCGTCATTTCGGTCGGTTTCTTGGCCAGACGTTCTGTTTCTTCGACGCCGAGCTGAACTTTCAATGCCTCGACCACGCGACGGGAAATATCGCTACGGATATCGAGGATGTCGGTCATTTCCCGGTCATAGTTTGCCGCCCACAGATGGAAACCGTCCGCGACGTTGACGAGCTGGGCGCTGATTCGAAGTTTGTTACCGGCTTTGCTCACGCTGCCTTCCAGAACCGTGCCCACGTTAAGTTGTTCGCCAATCTTTCGGATGTCTTCGGTTTTGCCCTTGAAAACAAATGAGGAAGTACGCGCGGGCACATGTAGTCCTTTTATCTGGCTCAGCGCGGTGCATAAATCTTCAGTGACGCCGTCGCTCAGGTATTCATTTTCTTTGTCGGGACTCATGTTGACGAACGGCAAGACCGCGACCGATTTGGCGGTTGGTGCTGCGTTAACGAGGGGCGTCGTTTGAGCTGTGGTTTTCAACTCTCGCCACCAGATGAGCCCACCAATCACGGCGAGCACGAAGAAAGCGGCCGTAGCCCATCTGAGTAAACTTTTTCGCCGTGCCTGAACGCCAACAACGCGCGCAGCTTGCGTCGATTCAAGGCTTTTTTCCCATGGCAGCACGATCCGATACAGGTCCATCGGCACGTGAATATTTTTCAATTCTGTTGGGACCAATTTCTGGAGGCGAGCTTCGAGCGCGTTGTGAATTTGCCGCTCGACATCCATTGACACGCAAATCCCGCCCGCTCCGGCCACAGCCTGAATCCGGGAAGCGATGTTCACTCCATCTCCGTAAACATCGCCGCCGCGATGCACTACGTCGCCGATGTGAATTCCGATTCTCACCTCAATGCGCCGGTCGGCCGCGACGTCATGGTTACGTTTGGCGAGCGTGCGCTGAATCTCTATTGCGCACCGTGCGGCTTCGAGGGCGCTGTAGAATTCGACCAAAAATGCGTCGCCGATAGTTTTAATTTCGGTGCCGTTGAAGCGGGGGAAAAGCGAGCGGGCGATCTGCCGGTGCTCCTCTAGTAATTCGAGGGCGAGTGTTTCATCGCGCTGGGCCAGCGCGCTATAGTCCACCATGTCCGTAAACATGATGGCGGCGAGTTGGCGGTGTTCGGGAGGCGCGTCTGGCATGGAATGGGTTAAATCTGGAAACGAGCTATTTACGTGTGCAACAGTGCATATCGCAATGCTAGATCTCCGACCGTGTCATTCGCGTGTTTCGTGGGGCCAAGCACCCCGGTTCCGCGGTCACGTTGACAGCGAAAAGTGCCAGTGGTACCGTCGCGCGAATTTCTGCGGAGGTGCATACGCTACTAAACAGTCAGGTTTTGGTGCTGAACCGCCTGTGGCAGGCGGTGAACATCTGCTCGGCGCGACGCGCCTTCACACTGGTCTATGCAGGGCACGCCCATGTCGTGTCGTCCGATGCTACCGACAATTTCATGACGCACGATTTCGAGAGTTGGCGCGATTTTTCGGCAACCGCGCCGGAACACGAAATGGTCACGACCATCTCGTGGAGGATCCGCGTGCCGCGGGTGATTGTCCTGCTTTTTTTCGATCGGCTCCCGAAGAAGGAAGTGAAGTTCACGCGCCACAACGTCTTCGAGCGCGACAAGAGCACCTGCCAGTATTGCGGGCGTGTTTTTGATCGCAGCGATTTGAATCTTGATCACGTGGTTCCGCGAGATCGCGGCGGGAACACGAGTTGGGAAAACGTTGTTTGCTCGTGCATTGCCTGCAATACGCGCAAGGGCAATCGGCTCCCGCGGGAAGCGCATATGAGCCTCATTCGCAAACCAAAACGGCCAAAGTGGCGTCCATTTGTCCAGGTCACTTTTTCCGCACCGCAGCACGACATCTGGAAGCACTTTGTCGATCTTGCCTACTGGAACGTCGAGTTGAGCGATTAGCATCGCTCAATGGAACAGCTGCCCACAATTTTCCGCTTGGAGGTTACCTCGAGTACTAAGGCCACTGCCGCTTGAGGAGAATCGGGACCGCAAACTACGAGTACCCGCTACAGCGTGACAGGTGAACCGAATTCATAACAACAGATTACTGTTTATTGGCGTTGGTCCGTAGTTGATTGTCTCTCGGCGCCTGCGGGACAGTGAGTTTTTGAAAACGCGGATCATTCCGGAGCGGATCGAACATCGGATCGAGCCGGAGCAATGCAGGAGTAAGAGGTGCGCCCGGACCAAGCGGCCCCGAATAAGGTATCGATAATAGCTTTTGCAAAGCGGCGATGGCGCGATCGGCTTCTCCTATTTGCGCTGCCACCCGGGCGAAAAACTCAATCGAAGCGGGACCAACTACCGCATCTTTCTCGATCGGGTTCACAGTCATGCTCCGCTCCGATAGAGCTAATGCGGCGGCCTTGTCACCAAGGCTCATATTAGTCAGAGCAAGATCGCCAAGGAGGATGTGATTTTCCGGTTGTTCTTTCAGGAACGATTCCAGTTCGCTGCGTGCCTGTCGCCAACTTTCCTGGGCAGCCGCATGATCGCCGCCGATTTCCTGCGCCCAACCTAGCCAAAATCTCAGTTCGCCTTTGTAAAAACCCAGCGCTGGGTCGGGCTTGGCTAGTAGCTCCTTCAGCCGCGAAATGATCTGTGCAGGCCGGCGCTCCAAGATCGATTGGTAAGCTTGTGTTTCCAATGCGTTCGTGTCGTCGGCCGCCGGTTGCACCAAAGCCAGGAGAGCCGAAGCCCGCGGCAAGTCGCCCTCTGCTTGTACGATCACTGCCTTTTCCACAATGGTATCCACGTCGTCCGGTGTAATATTTACGATCTGCTCAAGCTTCCGCCACGCTTCGGGGAAGAGACGACGATCCTTATAGGAGAGTGCGTGCTGGGTAAGCAGGGAAACATTCCGCGGGTCGAGCCGCTCGGCTTCGTTGAAGTACGACTCGCTCTGGTCCCACTGGCCTTGCTTCCGGGTGACATAGGCCAGCGATTCAGGAATCCGGCTGCTATTGGGAAGGAGCGGACGCGCTTGCTCAAAGTAACGCACAGCCGTGTCGTAGTCCTTCAGGCAGGCATAATAATAGAACCCTTTGGCCAAGATAGCCTCACCTAGATTCGGCTGAAGACTGAGCGCGGTTTCGGCTGCCTGCCATGCCTCGTCACGCAGGGCAACCGTTGGTTGAAGAAACTGGGTGCGATACCCGCGCGCGTCCACGAACGACAGAAGCGCCCAAGCAAGGGCGAACTTCGGATCCAAACGCACGGCTTCTCTGAGATATTTCTGCGCGTTAAGAGCATTGGCAGTTGTGTTGGCCGTTTTCAGGCTATAAGCCAGCCCACGCAAGTAAGCATCGTAGGCCTCGGTATTGTCTGTCGGTTTGGCTGCAATGACTTGCTCTTCCCGACCAGTAAGTTTCGCCTGTAATTGATCGGCTATGGCTTTCGCTACCTCACTCTCAACCGAGAAGATGTCAGTCAGTTTGCGATCAAAGGTATCGGCCCAAAGATGGGAATCACTGGTTGCTTTGATTAACTGCACGTTTACGCGCACGGCATCGCCGCTCTTTTGCACACTTCCTTCCAGAATGTGGGCGACGCCAAGTTGCTTTGCGGTCTCAGGCAGATTTGTGGGCGCACTCTTGTAATGCTGTGTGGATGTGCGCGAGATCACTTTCAGATCAGCGATCTTGGATAACCGGGTCAGGATCTCGTCTTGGATGCCCTCAGCGAAATAAGCGTTATCCGGATCGCGACCGAGGTTTTCAAACGGTAGCACAGCGATGCTCTTTTCGGGAATTGAGCTGGTTGTCGACAGCCTTGGATCGAGGCTTGACTGAGGCGACAGGCCATTATGAGAAAAGAATAAGAACGCGGCTGCCATGGCAGAGCAAACCGCTGCGGCGGTCGCAGCAGCAAGCTTCGGGTTACGCTTCGACCAGCGCCAGGCCCGCACTGGCGGCGAAACGCGACGCGCAAAGATCGGGCGGCCTTCCAGCCAGCGTTCGAGATCGACAGCCAAATCGCCTGCCGAGCAATAGCGCGCCTGCGGCTCGCGCTCCAGGCAACGCGCGCAGATTGTCTCCAGGTCGCGATCTAGCGCCGGTGCGAGCGAGCGCAGCTTCGGTGCCGGTTTTTCGCTGGCCTGTTGAATTACAGCCAAGGCGTGTTCGCCCAGAAAAGGCGGACGCCCGGTGAACAGATCGAACAAGAGTGCTCCAAGACTATAAAGATCGGCCGCTGGAGTAAGCTTGGCTGCCGGTCCTTTGGCCTGCTCGGGTGCAATATAACCAGGCGTGCCGAAGATCGTGAGTGTGCGCGTGAGATCGGTACTGGTGTCGAGCCATTTGGCCAATCCGAAATCGGTCACGAATGGTTCGCGATGACCGTCGAGCAGGATGTTTCCCGGCTTGAGATCGCGATGTAAAATGCCGTGCTCATGCGCGTACTGGACAGCACGCGCCACCTTGGCTATAAGCCGGACGCATGCACGCGGTTCACCGCGCAGAGCAGGCCCGGCTTTTTGCAAGCTGCCCCCAGCCGCGTACTTCATGGTGAAAAACGGCAGCCCGTCTTCGCCTTGGCCGACTTCATAGATAGGAAGAATATTCGGATGATCGAGACTGGCCGCAGCTTCAGCTTCACGCCGGAAACGTTCCAGCGTTTCGCGCGAATCGGCGTGGTACGACACCATGCGCTTGAGCGCGACGATCCGGCGTGAATGCCGCTGGCGCGCGCGATAAATCACGCCCATTCCGCCGCGTCCGATTTCCTCCAGAATCTCGTAATTGCCAACCCGCCAGTGCGTGTCCTGCACTTCGTCTTCAGCCAGGATCGCGTCGAATGATTCGCGAGATGACTCGCGATCGTCCTGAAGTCCCTCCCGCAGCGTGCAGCTTAGGCAAAGGCCGTTGCCCAACCGCGTAGTCGCGCCGCACTGGCGGCACTTGGCCGGGGATTCAATCACGCCCCCGACCGAATCGGACAGGCCGTGGAGATTCATCTTTTAACCACTAAATTTTTTCTTCCCGCGAATCACGCTAATTGACGCGAATCATTTTCCAAATCCGATTCAACGACGGCGAAGCCATTCGCGTTCATTCGCGTGTTTCGCGGGCTCGACTTCGGTTGCGGCGGAGCCTCACGGCTACGCTGCCTCAGCGCCCGCGGCCAGCGTCGCGCACAGATGCCGAATTTCGTCTTCCACATCGCTCGGATTCTCGACGGTCTGCGCGACTTCCTCGCGGATGAGCCAGCGATAACGACGCCGCAAATTGTGAAGTTGTTTTTTAACCGCCGACTCTGTTATCGCCAAGGTAGTAGCCAGATTCTGATACGAAACATCTGCGCGATCCGTAGCAAGATAAAGGCTCAACGTTTCAAACAACCTGAGCCGACTTCTGCTTTGGCATTCCTCGCGCAGACGCCGAAGCGCTTGTTCGACTACTGTCGCAGCCCACCGCAGATCGAACAGTTGCTCCGGTGACCACGAATTGAGCGCTTGCGCCGAGATCGACAATTGCGAGGGCGCTTCGGCCATCCAATCATCCCACGAAACGAGTTTTACCCCGCCGCCACGCTTGTGTGCACGCAGTTTCTCAGTGGCGTGTCCCAGGAAATCTCGCAACGCCTTTACCAGCAGCGAACGGAAACGACCGCGGTCGCGGTCGGCCCGCTGAAGAAGAGGTCCCTGAAGCAGACTTGTGAAAAAATCCTGTGTGAGATCCTCTGCATCCTGCGTCGAGTAACCGCGGCGGCAGATATAGGCGAAGATTGGGCGCCAATAGGTCTTGCATAACTCGCTCAAGGCATCGCGCGCCGCAGCGCTTTCTATTCGCGAATCGGCGCAGGAGAGCACCATGCTCCAGCGCGTTGTGTTGAACCGCCCCGGGCTATGGTCCGCCGTTTCTGCCGCCTCAGTGTTCACATCCCGTCCATCCTCTTATTTGACCAATTCCCTTGGCAAGCTTTTTCCTCAAGAATCAGAATTGTTGGAGCTATGACACGAATTCCACGAACCCGCACGAATTGACCCAGACCACTTGACTCAAGTGTTAAGAGATTCGTGACCATTCGTGTAATTCGTGTCTCTTTCCAGAGCGCCTAAATCTCGGCGGTTGCGAAACCGCCGCTCTTTGCACTTCCCTATTAGCGTTCATTCGCGTAATTCGCGGGCTCAACCCCGGTTCCAAATCCGTTTAATCCGCGTAATCCGCGGCCTGCCTCGCAGCAGTCTTGGCGAAGGCGAGCTAACAAAATCAGTCATTCCGAGAAATTTTCGGGAACTTCGTCCCGAATTTCCGTGAACCGATAGCGAATGACAGACATTACCCGAAAGGGACAACCAAAAAACCAAAAGGAAAACATCTATGAAACAGATGCTGCTCGGCACATCGCCGATTCGTATGAAACAAAAACTAAGCAAAGCCACAACCGCTTTGCCCTTCACATCCTGCTTTGCGCTTTCCCAAAACACGCAAGCGGTCACTCCGGCGCCTGAAGCAATGCGTCCCAATCGGCTTATGAGTGTTCATGGCAACCGTCATCGGCGATCGCTGGCGCTCATTTGCTGGCTGGTGTTTGCAGCCGGGCTACTCGTTCAATTCTTTTCCCCACACCTCAAGGTCTCAAATGGAGCATTTGTCATTCCACCGAAAATGGCGGCTGGGAGGAATGCTATTCGGCCGGACGAGATCGTCGGCGGACAGCGCCGAATGCAGTTACTTTCAGTCCTCCTCACGGTGAGCGGAGCTCTCGGGCTCGCGTTCCTCTACCGCGACATGCTCATCGGGGGAGCCTCGCGACGAAGTAGCGAACCGGTCGAGGAACCAGCTTGCCGTGATTCCACACGAAGTCAGCACCCAGACGCGACACGAAAAACCTTAGACGAAGAAACCAACACATAGGAAAACCAACAGAAAAAACCAACACAAAAGAAACCCAAACAAAATGAAAGCTATTACAATGCGAATGCAGAAATTCTCACGACCGGGAGTCCTCCTCATGGCTACCGTTGTCGCCATCATCACCTCCATGGTCGCTGCCAATGCCACGCAGACGATCACAGCGCCGAACGCAGCGTTCATCTCATACAACCTTGCGGCCGGCGCGAACAGCGCAGCGATTACGCCGGCCACCAACCGATCGGTGCTGGTCATGTTCTGCTCCACCGGCCCCAGTGGTTTAGCAGGACAAGATACAGGAGTAGGTCAGGTGAGTTTGTTACATATTCCCAGCTGGTTCATCCAATGGTTCGGCTTTGAATCGACGTCCGTCCCGACCGTCACCAGTGGACTCGGTGGCCTAGTGGGACGACACATCGTGTGGATCGACGGCGCCCACCTGGTGGACATCCAGGTAGCCAGCGCAGACACGATCCTTATCCACAATGGCAATTCTGTAACGATGGCTGGTAATGTGACGCTCGTCTGGTAAGCAGGCGATTCGAACAAACAAGGACGCGAGGCCAGGTGGCTTCTACAGCTGGGCGGCTGAATAGGCATGGGCAGTTGGACGGCTGAGCTGCAGCGTTTCAAGAAAATGACCCCGACTGCATTCGGGGTCACTGCTTGTCAACGTTTCAATGCATCGAGAATCGGCTGCGGGTAAACGCCCAGCCAGATGGTTGCGATGATCAACCCGCTGATCGCCAGCCGTGATAGTGCGCTAACGGGAATCTTGTCGATCTTGGTGGCGGACTGCCAATACATTGCGCGGACTACTTTGAGATAATAGTAAAAGCCGCAGCCCACGGTGATCACACCCACGACGAGCAGCGCGATTTGGCGCTGAGCGATGGCGGCGTAAAAGATGAAAAACTTTCCGAGGAATCCGGCTGTGAACGGCACCCCGGCGAGCGAGACCATCGCGATTAGCATGGCAAAGGCGAGAAATGGCGAGCGCTTTCCTAATCCATCGAAGTCCGAAATCCGATCGCCGGTTTGCTGCGATACGATCACCAGGACGGCAAAGCTCAAGAGCGTCATCAGCAGGTAAGCAGTGAGATAAAAAACGACAGCCCGGCCGTCCAAGCACACGACGCCGATGAGCAAATAGCCGGCGTGCGCGATGCTCGAATAGGCGAGGAGCCGTTTTAGATTGCCTTGCGGCAGCGCGGCCAGATTTCCATAAATCAGAGTGAGCAATGCGATTAAAACAAGTAATCGTTGTATCTGCGGAAGCATCAGGAACGGCTGCAAGACGCGCAGCAGCACGACGAAACCCGCGGCCTTCGAGCCGACCGAAAGATAAGCGGTGACCGGCGTGGGAGCGCCCTGGTAAACATCAGGCACCCAGATTTGAAATGGTACAGCTGCGATTTTGAAACCGAGCGCCACGAGAACCGACACCATGCCGAAGAGCGCTGCGCCGTGGTCTGTATTTGGATTAGCCAACGCCTCTGTGATTCGCTGTAGATTTGTTTGGCCGGTCACCCCGAAGATCCAGGCGATTCCGTAGACGAGAAAGGCTGTGGAAAGCGCGCTCAGCACCAGATATTTCACACCGGCTTCGAGTGTGAGCGGATTGCGCCGAGTAAAACTGACCAGGACGTAAAACGAAATCGTCACCAGTTCGAGCGAGACGAAGATGAAGACGAAGTCGATGGCCGACACGAGATACATGAGTCCGGCGCATGTGAAGACTGGCACTGCGAAAAACTCGCCTAGTCCGTCATGCGAACCGGGAAACGAACTGCGCACGACTGGCGCGTAGTCGATCATCATGATGAGCACGGACATCGTGGTCAGCAGCGCGAATTGCTTGAAGAAGATCGACAACCGATCTGCCGTGTAAAAATTCCAGAACCCAGTCGCTTGATTGGGCGGTGGAGTCGGAGCGACGAAGAAGGTTGCGACAAGAACCACCGCGAGGCCTGCAATTGCGGCGTAAGCCAGAACTCGCTTGTCGATCTTCGTAGCAAACGCTTCAAACATGAGAATGACCATGCCCAGGACCAGCACGGCAATCTCGAGTAATGGCGCGGTAATCACCTTTATTTGTTCGCGCTGAGATAAGGACGAAACGCAGGCGTTATGATTCGCACGAAGGATTGCGGGAAAAATCCGTAGCAAAGAAGCGCGCCGACCAGCAGCGCCACCGGTACCCGCAACCAGGGTTGAAGATCGACAAGTCCTTTCCAGCGTTCATTCAGCGCGCCCATGAATGTTTTGCGATAGGCGCGCAGCATATAGACTGTCGAGATCACCACACCCCACAGCGCCAGCACGGTCGCGATTTGAAAAATGTGAAAACGCCCTATCTCCCAGCCGTTCTTGAATGCGCCAAAAAAGATCATGATCTCGCCTGCAAAATTCGCGAAGCCCGGAAGGCCGATCGCAGCGAATGCGCCGAGACCAAAGGCAAGCCCAGCGAAGGGCATCATTTTCGCGAGACCGCCGAGCTCATCGAAAACCAGGGTGCCGGTCCGTTTGCGCAATTCGCCCGCGAGCGCAAACAACAGCGCGATCGAAAGACCGTGGGCGAACATCAAAACAACAGCGCCGGTCGCGCCGAGGATGCTGGCGCTGGCGATCCCGAGAAAAATGTAACCCATATGCATCACGCTCGAGTAACCGAGCATCCAATCGAGTCGCTTTTGCGCAATCGTGACCAGCCCGACGTAGATGATGTTTCCGAGCAGCAGCACTACGAGCAGGTTCGTCCAGTGCCGCGCGCCTTCTGGCAACAGGGGAATCGCCAAACGCAACAAACCATAGAGGCCGAATTTTTTTAGGATTCCAGCGTGCAGCATTGCCGCCGGCGCCGGGGCCGATGCGTATGCTTCCGGTGCCCAGGTATGAAATGGGAACAGGGAGATGAGGATGCCGAACCCAATAAGCAGCAACAGATAAACATGGCGCTGCGCGTCCGGTGAGATCTGACCGAGAGCGGCTGCTGCTTTCAACGCGCGAATGTCAAAAGTGCGCGATGCGACTGGAACGCTTTGGTAAAGCAGAATCAGGCCAAGCAACAAAATGAAACTTCCGATCGCGAGATAGATCGTAATTTTCCAGGCTGCTGCAACCCGATTTCCGCTGCCCCAGATTCCGATCAACAGGAATGTAGGAATGAGCGCCAGCTCGTGGAAGGCATAAAAGAAAAACAAGTCGATCGAAGCGAACGCGCCGATTGCGCCGCCCGAAATGAACAGAAGACAAGCGTAGAACGCGTTTTCGTACTTGTCGATTTTGCCGGCGAACCAGACGGCAGCCAGCGTAACGATTGCGGCTAGCAGCACCATCGCCAGGCTCAGGCCGTCGAGCCCGGTCGTGAAGCTCAAGTGCCACTCGGGGGATATGCTGAACGATGTGACGTGCTGAAACTCGCGCTGAGCGGGCTGGAACGACGCGAGCAGAAACAACGTGGCGGTCAGCGTTAGCCCGGATGCAGGCAAAGCTGTCTTGCGCGCGGGCGCACCAATCATGACCAGAATAGCCGCGATGATCGGACAACAAATGATGAAAAGAACCATTAGCGGAAAACGGCAAAATAAATGAGTGCGACGATTCCCAAGCCGAACAGGAACAAGTAGGCCTGCAAATTTCCCACTTGCACCAACCGCAATAGAGCGCCGATTCCCCACGTGCCACCGCTGATCCCGCCTACCGCGCCGGCATCAACGATCCATCGATCAAAAAACGCGGAGATGCGGGCGAGGAGCTCCTGCGTCCAGTTAATCAGCCAGCTATAGAACTCGTCGAAATAAAACTTGTGGCGCAAAAACTCGACATCAAGCGGCTCGCTCATTCGGTTCCGGTAAAGGGCAATTGCCAGTCCGCTTCCCACGATCAACGCGACAATCGCTAACGCTGGAACAAAGACTGCAACCTCTTTCTCGATGGGAAGCGCAAGGAAATTTCGCGCAAAAAATGCAAATCCGCCGAGCGTTGCCAGCACCGCGAGCACGATTAACGGCCCCGTCATCACCAGTGGTGATTCACTGCTTTCACGCACCATGTCGCTGCGCGGTTTGCCGAAAAACACAATGACCAGCAGGCGCACAACGTAGAAGGCGGTCAGAAATGCCGTGAACAGGCCAACGGCGAAGATGGGCATGTTACGTTCGTAAGCGAGCGCGAGAATCGCGTCCTTGCTGAAAAATCCGCTGAAAGGCGGACATCCGATCAGTGCCAATGCGCCAACGAAAAACGTAAAAAAAGTAATGGGGAGTCGTCGTGAGAGACCACCCATTTTCCAGATGTCCTGCTCATGATGGAGCATTACGATAACGGAGCCCGCAGCGAGGAAGAGGAGTGCTTTGAAAAATGCGTGAGTAAATAGATGGAACATGGCTGCGTCATTTGAAGCGAGACCCACTGCCATCACCATATAACCGAGCTGCGAGAGGGTTGAGTATGCCAGGATGCGCTTGATGTCGTTCTGCTGGGTTGCGATTAAGGCAGCGAGCACAGCGGTGATTGTGCCGATCCACGCGATGACCAGAAGCGCGGTCTGCGAAGTCTGAATGACGAATGCAACCCGCACCAGCATGTAAACGCCAGCTGCGACCATCGTGGCGGCGTGGATCAGCGCCGAGACTGGGGTAGGGCCCTCCATAGCGTCCGGCAACCAAACGTGCAGCGGAAACTGGGCCGATTTGCCGACCGCGCCGCAGAAGAGCAATAGCGCTGTAGTTGTCAAAAATACCGGATGACCCGCTAAGATCGACATCCGCGGAGCGATTTCGGCAAAAACGACTGACCCAGTTGCCATCCAAACCATCAGAATACCAACCGTGAATCCGAAATCGCCAATGCGGGTGGTGATGAATGCTTTTTTAGCAGCGGCCGCAGCGGGATCACGGTAGAACCAGTGGCCGATCAACACATAAGAAGTGAAGCCGACTAATTCCCAAAAAATGAACAGCATTACGAAATTGTTCGCCAGAACGATACCAAGCATCGCGAACATGAAGAGCGACAACGCCGCGAAATAGCGGGACTTACCCTCGTCAACCCGCATGTAACCCAGCGAGTAAATATGGATGAGCGAGCCGACGCCTGAGACCAGGACCAGCATTGTCTTGCTGAGATTATCCAACACGAACCCAAGCGGAACGTTGAAAACGCCGTTGATCTCGATCCACGTCGATGCTGGTGCTGAGATGCCGGATTGAATAAAGATGAGGCAACTGCAGATGAAGCTTCCGAGAACTGCTGCGACCGAAATGAAGCTGCTCAGCGCTTTCCGTCGCAGTGTGAACAGTGTGATAACAACCGCTGAGCCAAGCGGCAGGAGCAACGCGTACCATGGAAGCATACTCATTGGTCGGCCTAAAATTTCAGGCTGCTAATGTCTTTGACGTCCGTGGTTTGGCGCGCGCGAAATAAGGCAACGAGGATCGCAAGCCCGACGGCCACTTCAGCCGCCGCTACGGTGATGATAAAAAAGACGAAGACCTGCGCGTTGTAATCGGGTAGTCCATCTGGTTGGACGCGAAATCTTGAAAATGCGACGAGGGATAAATTTGCCGCGTTCAACATCAGCTCGAGCGACATGAGAACAATGATGAGATTGCGGCGCAGCATCACACCGGCGAAGCCGATCGCGAAAAGAGTCCCGCTTACGATGAGATAATCGCCGAGCGTAATCATGCTATCGAGGCTCGCGTCTGCTTAAGAGGACCACGCCGATCGTCGCTATCAGCACCAGAATGCCGATGATTTGAAACGGCAGATTGTAATTGCTGAAAAGCAGCGCGCCGATGTTCCAGACATCGTCAGTTGTCGATCTTGCGAGCGGGGGAAAAGTCTGCCGAGCGTCTCGAAAGCGGCCGACCACAAAGAAAATCTGAATGAGCAGGATGAGCGCGACGGCGATGCCGCCCGCTGCGGTCAGCCAATTGATCTGGCGCTCTTCTTCAGCACGCAGATTAAGGAGCATGATGATAAAAAGAAAAAGGACCATCACCGCGCCCGCGTAAACCAGCACCTGGATGATTCCGACAAAGTAGGCGTCGAGCGACATGAAGAGCGCGGCGAGACCAAGGAACGAAACGACGAGACTGAGCGCGCTCGCCACCGGATTGCGATTGACGATGACGGCCCCGCCGAAGATCAGCATCAGTAACGCAAAAGTCCAAAAGAGAAACGGAGGCATCAGTCTTAATTTCGAATTTGTGCGTTCATTTCTTCTCATTCCATTTCAACACCACGCCGTGCATGACACCGCCGATCTCAAGCAGTTTCTCTTTGTGATGCACCATCTCGGCGCGGGTGAACCCAGTGATGGCATAATCTTTCCGCAAAAAAATCGCCTGTTCGGGGCAGACCTCTTCGCACATCCCGCAGAAAATGCAGCGGATCATGTCGATATCGAATTCCTCAGGGTGTTTCTCGACTTTAGCGAAGCGGTCAGCAGCAGGAATTTCGCCGGGAATAATTTTGATCGCGCGCGGCGGGCAAATGAATTCGCACAGCTGACACGCAACGCAGCGGACGCGGCCATCCTCATCACGCACGAGCGCGGGCGCACCGCGATAGTAGTCCGGCAGGCTGCTGTCCCATTTTTGCTCGGGATATTGCATTGTGACTTTGGTCCGTCCGAGAAGCATGTTTTTGAAATGCTTAAAGGTGATGGCGAGCCCAGCGACGATTGCGGGCAAATACATGCGCTCGCGCCAGTTGAGTTTCGGACGTGGAACAGTGAAAGCCATCTTTAGAATTATCCGCTCAACACGCCAAATGGCGCGAAAGATTCACTGAATGCGATCTCAAGATTTCTCAGCGTCATTTAGCCTGTTTAGGGGATGAAAGCCAAAATTCCGGCGGCGATAAAGATATTGACGAGCGCGATTTCAAAAAAGAACAGCCAGCCCAATCGCATCAATTGATCGTAACGAAAACGCGGCAAAGTCCAGCGGATCCACATGAATATGAAAATAAGCACGGCGACTTTGGCGAAAAATGTCGCAATGTTGAACAAACCGCCGAGCGCGCCGCGCCATCCGGGTGCGCTTCCATCAACAAACGCCCAGTGGAATCCGCCCTGCCATGACGGAACCGGCAGATGCCAGCCGCCAAAGAACAAAGTCACCATCACAGCCGATCCGGTGATCATGGCCGCGTATTCGCCGAGGAAAAAAAGCGCGAACTTCATCGAGCCGTATTCGGTGTTGTAACCGCCGGCGAGCTCCTGCTCGGCTTCCGGTAGATCGAATGGCATTCGGTTCGTTTCTGCGAAAATCGCGATCGCGAAAACAATAAACGAAATAATCATCGGGATAGTGAGCAACCATTTCCACGGATTCGTCCAGTCGCCGATGAACGGCGCAATGAACCAGCCGTGCTCGATCTGATAGCGAACCACACTGGTCAGGCGCAAATTTCCGACGAGCAAGAAAATTGGAATGACGGCGAGGCCGAGCGATAGCTCGTATGAAATCATTTGCGAACTGGAACGAATGCCGCCGAGGAACGGGTATTTGGAGTTGGACGCCCAGCCGGCGAGGACGATTCCGTAAACGCCAAGCGACGCGATAGCGAAAACGAACAAGATCCCGACATTCACGTCGGCAATCACCATCGGAACACCGAAAAGTGTGCTGCCAAAAGGCACGACTGCGATGGTGATGATCGCCGGCATCACCGCCAGACATGGCGCGAGCCAGTAGTAAAATGTGTTTACATTGCGCGGCGTGAAATCTTCTTTCAGCAGCAGTTTGAACATGTCCGCGATTGGCTGAAAGAGGCCGGCTGGCCCCACGCGATTCGGTCCGAGCCGATCTTGAATAAAGGCGCTTACCCGCCGCTCAGCGTAAACTGCATAGGAAACCATTGAGAGAATAAGAAAGAGAATCGCAACGATCTTCAGCAGCGACGTAATAATGAGGAATGAATCCATCTCGATCTTGCGTCAGCGGCCCGGAGGTCTTTTTGCTTCGGCTTCTTCGATGTCTGCCGCTTCGGGATCGACTGGCGGCGGAGGACATTCGTGTGCCTCCATAACGCAAATTCCAAGGTCGCCGATTTTGCTGAGACTCAGCCCAGCGAATTGCGGAACGGCTTCAGCCATTTGCCGAAAAACATCCTCAATCGAATAGAGGCTGTCGCTGCCGCCGAGCGCTTGAAGCAGGTTGCGCAGAATTTCCCAGTCGTCGCGCGCCTCGCCCGGTGGCCGGACTGCGCGGTTGAGCCGTTGCAAACGGCCATCACCATTAACCATCGAGCCGCGTTTTTCCGCGAAGCCGCACGCGGGCAACGCGATCGTCGCATGCCCGGTTGCTGCATTCGAGAGAATGTCCATCACGATAAAAGCCGGCAGATTCGCGAGCTTTTCCGGCGTCACACCGAACTTGATTGGATTCTCACCAAGCGCGAGCAGTGCTTTCACGCGTCCGGAATTCACCGCCTCGGCAATTGCCGGGAGGCTTGCGCCCGGTCCCGAATCCAAATGCAAAATCAAATGTGCGCCGTTGGTGTTTGGATTGCGATCTGCGCTCAACAGAATGTCGTCGCCGGGCCGCGTGCGCGGGACGATGTCGATCAGCTCAACCCCAAGTGCTTTGGCGAGTTGCAGCGTCAGCCACAACTCTTCGTTGGTCATTCGGCCGGAAGCGACGATCGCAATTTCAGGACCGGAAAACTGCTTTAACTGGAGGACTGCCTGTGCGATCGCGATTGGCCAATCAGCGGGGACCAGTTTGCTTTCGGAACGGGTTTGCGGCTCGAGCAACCGGCGTTCGGATTGCAGATAATAGAAATTCAGCCGGCCGTAATCGCACATCCAGCAGGAGTTGACCGCCTCGTTCTCACGTGGCGTCTGGCGGTAGATCACATCTTCCCGCGTGCCGATGATGGTGTTGCAGCCCGTCGCGCAGCTCGTGCAGATGCTCTTCGTTTCTTTCAAGAACCAAACGCGCATTTTGAAACGAAAATCGGTCGAAGTGAGCGCGCCGACCGGGCAGATATCAACGGTGTTGAGAGAATAATTGTTCTCCAGCCGTTTGCCTGGGTGCGCGGTCAGCACGGTGTAACTGCCCCGATCAACGAAACCAAGCACGTCGTCGTGCGCGATCTCGTGGCAAAAACGAATGCAGCGCGAGCAGAGAATGCACCGCTCATCATCGAGCGTGACGCGCGGTCCGAGCGCGACATTTTTCGGTTTCTTGACTTTGTTCTCGAGAAAGCGCGACTGGCTCGTGCCGTAATCGACGCTGAATTCCTGCAAGCGGCATTCGCCGGCCTGATCGCAAATCGGGCAATCGAGAGGGTGATTGATGAGCAGGAATTCCATTACGCCGCGCTGGCATTCCTTCACCAGCGGCGAATTAGTGCGCACGCCCATGCCTTCAGCGATATCCTGGGCGCAGGAAATTTGCGGCCGCGGTATCCAGTTAATGATTGGTTTGCCGTCGGTGCCGCGCTCTGGTTTGCGGTCCGGACCGAGCTTCGGAAATCCCATCTCGATCAAACACATCCGGCAATTGCCCGGTGAGCTGAGCTTTTTGTGATAACAGTAGCGTGGCACATAACTCCCGGCTTGTTCGCACGCTTCGATGACCCGCGTGCCTTTCGGGAACTGATGCCACACGCCATCAATCTGAACGTTGAACATCGGAGGTGGTGCTTCGGGATCCATTAAAAGAAAGAATTAGGAAAGCAGGAACTGAGGAAAAAAATTCAAGCTAGAAGATCTGGTGTGAGATCGTTGGAGCGTCGTTCACGACAGAAGCGTTTATCGTTAGGGGTATTGTAGCAAAGTTCAAAAGAAGGCCGTCATCAAGATTCGTTGCTTTTAGATAACTGCGGCCGATCGCGAAATGGATGTCCTCTAATTCGCTGATCGCCTTTAATTCGACGATAATTTTCCCCTCAACGAGGAATCCGGGCCCAAGTTCACGATGAACTCGGATCGCCGCCGCAATAATGTTCTGCGTAATCTCAGCGTTTCTGAGATCCTTTCCTGTTTTCCTGCTTTCCTGATTCATTTCAAATCGTTCCGGCGGCGCCGGCTTTTTCCCAGCCGGGATCGTGGGCGAGGGGAGTAACCGAAATCTCCTCCTGCTCCATTAGTTCTTCCGGCGTATATTCAGGTGGAAGTGGCGGCGGAACGGGCTTCTGCGCGCGCGCAGCGAATTCTTCCGGAAACTTTTGGACAAAACTCTGCGTCGGCCAGGCACACGCCTCGCCAAAAGCGCAAATTGTGCGCCCGGCAATGTTGTCGCCGATCGTTTTGAGCGTCTTCGGATCTTCGGTGACACCGCCGCCGCGCAACATTCGGTCGGTGATTTTCTGCATCCAAAGCGAGCCTTCCCGGCAGGGTGTGCATTGGCCGCAGCTCTCGTGCGCATAGAATTCGTTGATGTTATTGAGCGCCCAAACCATATCGCGTGAATCATCGAGCACGATTACCCCTCCAGAACCAGCCATTGATCCCGCGGCGGCGAGTGAGTCGAAATCCATCGGAATTTCATCGATCGACATCTCACGTTCGATTGTCGATCCATCGGTTTGTTGTTGCTTGAGCTTGAATCGCTCATCTGCTCGCAAAACTTTCGCCGAGCTACCGCCCGGAATAACCGCCTTCAGTTTTCGTCCAGGTTTTAGTCCGCCAGCCATCTCGTAGATCAACTGACCCATCGTTACCGCGCCAACTTCAATTTCAAAATAGCCGGGTCGCTGCACATCGCCGCTCACGCAGACAATGCGTGTCCCGGTATTGTTTGGGCGGCCGAGCCGGGCGTAATTCACGCCACCCATGGCAATAATGTGTTTTATGTGACAAAGCGTTTCGACGTTGTTCACGATCGTCGGGCACATGTAGAGGCCGAGCACGGCCGGGAAATACGGCGGTTTGATTCGCGGATAACCGCGTTTTCCTTCGAGCGATTCAATCAATCCAGTCTCTTCGCCGCAGATGTAAGCGCCCGCCCCGCGATGGACGTAAACTTCAACATCGAAGCCGGAGCCGAGAATATCGCGTCCAAGGAAATTATGTTCGCGCGCTTGTTCGATGGCGCGTTCGAGGATTTTGGCGCCTTCCGGAAATTCGCCTCGTATGTAAATGAAGGCTGTGCGCGCATTCAGCGCGAAACAGGAGATCAGGATTCCTTCGAGCAATTGATGGGGATCTTCGTGGATGATGTAACGGTCCTTAAACGTGCCCGGCTCAGATTCGTCCGCGTTGCAAATCAAATAAACCGGCTTCTTCTCATCGGGCTTGATGAAGCTCCACTTGACCCCGCACGGAAATCCAGCGCCTCCGCGACCGCGCAATCCGGAGTTTTTCACTTTATCGACAATTTCCGAGCGCGGCATCGTCAGCGCTTCTTTCAATTGTTCATAACCGCTATTACGCAGGTAACAGTCGATATCCGTTGTCCAATCCTCGCGTCCGATGTTTTTGAAAATCAAGCGGTGTTCGAGAGGATGAGCAGATGTTTGATGTTTGATGTTTGATGTTTGATGTCGCAGAAGATCGGCAATCGAACCTACATCGACATTTTCGCGCAGCTCTTCGCCGATCATACAAACTGGCGGGGTGCCGCAACTCGCCAGGCATTCGACAAATTCGACGCTGTAGTTTCCATCCGGGCTCACCGAAATCGGATTGTGCATCGCATCGGCGTGTCCACGGCGTTCAATTCCAGTCGCCGCAAATAAATTTTCCATCAGCTGATAACTGCCGGCCATTGCGCAACTGAGCGTGCGACAGACGCGGATATGCGTTTTGCCAGCAGGGTGCTGACGAAACATCGGGTAAAACGTGACCAGCTCGAGAATCTTAATCGGCTGCAAGCTGAGTTTCGCCGCGATCCAAAGCACCCCTTCATCGCTGATGAATCCGAAGTGTTCCTGCCACAGATGCAGCAGCGGCATCGCCGCACTTCGCCGGTGATCCTCCGGATAATGCGCGATTGCCTCATCCATTTTGCGCTCCAACTCGGCGGGAACGGGTGTGCTCGTCGAGTCCACGGGGAAAGGCGGATTAACGGGCCAGCGTGCTGTCCTTTGACTGCACCTTGTCGTCCTTGAAAACGATCGTCACTGTGTCTTTTCCCTGCCGGTAAACGTAGGTCGTTTTCTTCATGATCACGAAATCCTCAGTGCTGAGGGAAGTAGGCGGCCCAAGGATCGATTCCACCTGCTTCTTGGACATCCCCTCGGCTACTTCGTCGACATTGGCCTTGGTGATTCGCTTTCCCGGAGCGCAGGAGACGGAGAGCACGATCAAGAGTAGGAGTAAGAGTCGAGAGATTTTTTGTAAAATCGACATATTCATCTGTCGCACTCGCCCATGACGAAGTCCAGACTGCCCAGCACGGCGGGCACGTCGCTTACCATGCAACCGGGCAAAAGCTCGGGCAGGATACTGAGATTGACAAACGAAGGCGCCCGAATCTTCAGGCGGTAAGGCACACCGCCGCCCCTGCTGTTGATGTAAAACCCAAGCTCGCCCTTTGGATTTTCTGCCGCGAAATAGATTTCGCCCGGCGGCGCGTCGAGTCCTTCTGTCACGACCATGAAATGGTGAATCAACTCTTCCATCTTCGTCATGACGCGCGATTTCGGAGGCGTCATGTTCTTCCAATCGACGACGTTTATTGGTCCGCTGGGCAATTTATCGATCACCTGCCGCAGGATCCGGACGCTCTGTCGCATTTCTTCGACCCGCACCAAATAGCGGTCGTAACAATCTCCCGCGCTGCCGATAACGACATCGAAATCGTAATGGTCGTAATCGAGATATGGATGTTTGCGTCGCAAATCGTGTTCGATCCCGCTGCCGCGCAAGTTCGGCCCGGAAAGCGCGTAGGCAATCGCCCGCTCTTGTGTGATGACACCAATATCTCTCGTTCGATCGACAAAGATGCGATTGCGCGTGAGCAATTTGTCGCACTCATCCAGGCTCGGGATAAATTCGTCGAGGAACTTCCCAAGCTGCGGAATGAAATTCTCGGGAAGATCACGAATCTGTCCGCCCACGCGCGTGTAGGAAGTGGTGAACCGCGCGCCAGTCAACAATTCGAAAAGGTTATAAAGCTTTTCGCGTTCGGTGAACGTGTAGAGGAAGACCGTCATCGCGCCCAGGTCGAGCGCCATTGCGCCGAGGCCCATCAAATGTGACGAGATACGCGACGTTTCACAGCAAATCGTCCGAATCGCCTTTCCGCGCGGTGGAATTTCCCAGCCCATCAATTTTTCCACGGCGAGTGCGTAAGCGACGTTGTTCGAAAGCGGCGCGAGATAATCGAGCCGATCGGTGTAAGGCACGAATTGGTTGTATTGCATGTTCTCGGCGATTTTTTCGTCGCCGCGATGTAGAAAACCGATGTCCGGTATCGCTTTGGTAATGATTTCGCCGTCGAGTTCGAGCACGAGGCGCAAAACGCCGTGAGTAGCCGGATGTGACGGCCCCATGTTGAGCACCATTTTCTCGCCGATGTCGTGATCGGTTTCACGCAATCGCGCATCGGCGGCGGCCACTCGCGTCACCGGATCGGGCGACTCAATTTCACGCGTCGTGAATCGCATAAGATCGATAATCACAGTTACGCTGGCGATTCAGCCACCGCGCGCAAGCGTAAAAATGGTAGGGCTGAACCGCCGGCGCGCCGCAACGAACACGACGATTCGTCGCTGCCATTTCGCGTTTGAATCACGCGAACTGGCAACGATGGTGAAAATCGCATGAAGAAAATTGCACTGCTCTTTGCCGGACAAGGCGCGCAAAGCGTCGGAATGGGACGCGATTTAGCCGGGCAATTTGTTGTCGCGGCAGATTTGTTTCGGCGAGCAGATGAAATTCTCGGCCGCAACTTGAGCGAAATTGCGTGGACTGGTCCAATTGAAGAGCTGACCAAAACTTCCAATTGTCAGCCGGCCCTTTATGTTCATGGACTTGCCTGCCTGGCGGCTCTACGCGAGGTGGCTAGCGATTTTCCAATCGGTGGCGCGGCGGGGTTGTCGTTGGGCGAAATGACCGCGCACGCCGCGGCCGGTACATTCGATTTTGCAACCGGCCTGAAGCTTGTGGAGAAGCGCGGAGAATTGATGGACGAAGCCTGTGCCGCAACCTCCGGAGCGATGGCGGCGATGATCGGCGCGGATGAAAACGCGGTGCGCGCTCTGGCCGCAGACGCCGATGTCGATGTTGCAAACATCAACGCGCCCGGGCAGATCGTAATTTCCGGCGAGCGCGCCAAAGTTGAGGCCGCGATCGGCATGGCGAAAGAGCACGGGATTCGGCGCGCGACCCTGCTCAACGTGGCGGGTGCATATCACTCGCGTTTGATGGAAAGCGCTTACCAAAAGCTCGGCGCAGTTCTGGTCCACCTTCCGGTCCAACCGCCCCGTTTTCCTGTGATTAGTAACGTGACCGGCGCTGAAGTGACAACTCCAATTGAAATTCGGCGAACTCTGCAAGATCAAGTCACGGGCACGGTGCGCTGGCTCGATTGCATGGAGCGCCTTGCCGATCTTGGCTGCGATCTCTTCGTTGAGCTTGGGCCGGGCGGCGTCCTGGCTGGTTTACTGCGGCGCACCCTCAAAGACATGGACGTGATTTCGGTCAGCGACGCGGAATCGGTGCGCAAATGCGCCGAGCGAATTTGTGCGCAGGATCAAGGCTGATCGGATATTAATTCAAGATGGCGCACGAACCTGCCGAATCGACAATTAGATTTGCGCCGGCGCGACGGTCATCGTTCGCTCAACGAGCTTCCGATTACTTTAGCATGTCCGGCCCGGCGGAGTTCGTCGCGGCGGCGGGTTTCCTTCTGCTGATGGTCGCCGTCAAGATCGTGAATATGACGCGTTACCGCTTCGACAGTGACGAGTCGCAACACATGCATGTGATCTGGGCGTGGGCGCGCGGCTTCGTTCAATATCGAGATGTCTTCGATAATCACATGCCGCTTTTCCAAATCCTGTTCGCGCCTATTTTTGGAGTAATTGGCGACCGGGCGACCATTCTTTACTGGATGCGCTTCATCCTGTTGCCGATGTACTTTGTCGCGGCGTGGTGCACTTATCGAATCGGGGAGTCGGTTTTTTCGCGACGCGCTGGCATTTGGGCGGTCATTTTGACCGGCTTTTACACCAAGTACCATTTTAGTTCGTTCGAATTCCGGACCGATAATCTTTGGGCCCCGCTCTGGCTTCTGTGCATGACAGTGCTGATTAGCGGCGCGCTCACGGTGCCTCGGGCAGTGGTCGCCGGGCTTTTGCTCGGATTCTGTTTCGGCATCTCGATGAAATCGGCTCTGTTACTGGTATCGCTGCTGGTCGGCGCAGCCGTTGCGCTCGTCCTGATAGGAAGAAAAAGACTTGGCCAATCGTGGTCGCATCTGGCGCGTTGCTCCGCGGCATTTCTTGCTGCGGCCACGCTGGTGCCCGGCACCATCGCACTCGCCTTCGCCTTGGCGGGGGCGTGGCGCGATTTTATCTATTGCAACTTCGAACACAATATCTTGCCGCATCTCAACGCCAGAAATCATCCGGCTTGGTTGATCATTATTTTTCCGGCGGCTTTCCCTTTCGTGATTTATGCAGCCTGGTTAATCGTTCGCGCGGCTCCTGGGCCGGCCGTGGCGTTTCGGCGGGCCTTTGTCTTCGTTATCTGCGGTTTTTATCTGCCGGCTCTGCACAGCTTTTGGAACCTGATCACGCGTCAAGACTACCTTCCCTATTATCCAGTCGCATTCGTCATGTGCAGTGGAGGTCTGCTTGCACTTTCGCGCCGCGTAGAGGGGCACGACTTGCGTATCGCCCAGTGTCTGCGGCGCTTTCCTTTGCCGGCGTTTATCGGTTTAATCGAAGTTGTTTTAGTGCTGGTCACGCGTCCGTTTTGGATCGATGGCGGCCGAATTGAGACGAATTTGCTCCGTGGTGTTTTGAAGCTGACCAATCCCGGCGATTACGTTCTCGATTGCAAAGGGGAAACCATCTTTCGGCAGCGCTGCTTTCGTCCGGTGACAGAATCGATCATGTTGGAGCGTCTCATGCGCGGCCTTGTCAGGGACAACGCCGCCGAACGATGTGTGGAAATGCGCACCTGCGTCGCAGTAATGAAGGGGCGAATGCCCATCCGCGCGAGGCAGTTTATCTGGGAAAATTATATTCCTGTCGGTGACGACCTGCGGGTGGCGGGCAGGCTCTTGCAACGGTCCTCGGCGGACAGTGCGCGGCTGGAGTTTGAGGTGGTGATTCCGGCGGCTTACAAAATTATCGCGCCCGATGCTCCGGTGACAGGAACGCTCGACGGGATACCATATGACGGTGCGCGGTTTCTCGCGCCGGGGAAACATGCGTTTGTGCAAACATCGCCTCCAGCGACATTGCTTCTGCTCTGGGCCCAGGCCGTGGATCGAAATTTCGTCCCTCTCAAATTCGCCCGCGCATCGGCAAAAGAATAGGAGTTCTGCCGTTGCCTTTGCCCGCGCTTCTGTTAGAAGACTTACCGTGTTTGCTCCAACCTTTACTTCGGATTCCCGCTTGATGCTCTTTGCGCCGCATCCGGACGATGAAGCGCTCGCGTGCAGCATCATTCTGCAACACGCTGTCCGCGCGGGTGCAGCCATTCGTGTCGTCTATGCCACCGACGGCGACGATAACCCGTGGCCGCAGCGCGTTCTTGAACGTAAGTGGCGCCTGAATGCAAACGATCGTAAACGCTGGGGTAAATTGCGACGGGCCGAAGCGCTGGCAGCGTTGCGCATTCTCGGAGTAGACGGCTCGGCCGCGTTTTTTATCGGCTTGCCCGATCAAAAACTGACCACGCTGTTGATGAATGATTGTCGATTTAGCCTCGAGCGTTTTGCGGCACTCATTACAGATTGGGCGCCGACAGACCTCCTTCTCCCTTCGATTTCTGATACCCATCCCGACCATAGCGCCCTGGCCGTGATGATTCGGCTCGTCTTAAGCGAATCTTTTTCGCCAGATACTTTCATCTCCTTGTGGAGCTATGCCGTCCACGGCAAGAGCCCCGCGTTTTTTGATCGCGCCCGGATAGTTCCGCAATCAAAAAGCGAAACGGCGGCCAAGCTTCGGGCGATTCGTTGCCATAAAACGCAGCTCAAATTATCGAGGAAACGATTTCTCGGATACGCCGCACGACCCGAGCGCTTGGTTAATCTTGCCGCATCCGACAAGACCATCACCGATGGCCCGATCAGTTCCATCTCGAGAGAATCGGACTGGCTCCGCGTCGAGCTCCGGCTTTCCGCGAAAGCGGTACGCCCGGCGGAATCGGCGCTTTTCGTTTTGGGACACGACGAAGCAGGCGCGTTGCGTTGCGCGAGGATGCGAGTGCCGGCGCGCTCTTCGCGCGTTGAAATGCTCGATTGCACCACGCTCGAACGCATTGCCGTGGCGCGGTATCGCGGGAGCGCTTTCGCAGGCGAGCTCGCGATTCCTGTCGGCAGCTTTTCCTCTGCGGATGCGCTCTTTGTTAAACTGGATCGTCGCTCGTGGTTCTTTGACGAGGCAGGTTGGCTCGAAGTTCCGTCGACCCGATTCGAGGAGATGGCTGCGTCAAAGCGCAATATGGCGGACGCGCGCCAGGTCGCTGCTCGTTAGGCGATAGCTGAAACCGCCCCGCCGCCGACAAGCCGAAGCCTTGAAGACGGCTGCAGGGCATCGACAATTGTACTTAGTCATCCTACTTTTCGCGCATGACATTGCTCGAACGCGTAGACTCGGATTTGAAAGAGGCGATGCGTGCCAGAGACGCGACCAGACTGGACGTCCTGCGTATGCTCAAATCGGCATTGAAATATGCTGCAATCGCCAAGTCAGGCGCGGAAGCCGAGCTGAGTGAAGCAGAAGCCGCGCAGGTCATTCGCAAGCAAGCCAGGCAACGCCAGGATTCAATCGAGAGTTTCGAAAAAGGCGGTCGCGTTGAATTGGCAAAAAAGGAGAAAGAGGAATTGTCGATCTTGAATGGTTATCTGCCGCGAGCGATGAGCGGCGACGAGCTTGCAAAGATTGTGCGCGAAGCAATTGCCGAAACCGGCGCGACATCGAAAGCGCAGATGGGCGCCGTGATGAAAGCGGTGCAGGCGAAAGTGGCCGGTCGCGCGGATAGCAGGACGCTGAGCACAGAAGTGCAGAAACAACTCGCCTCGTGATTCGTGAATCGATGTAACGATGTAACGATTCACGATGTAACGCCGTGAATATGCTAACCGCCATTATCGTCGCCGCCGGCAGCAGCCGGCGCACGGGTTTTGATAAATTGTTTGTGACAATTGCCGGGAAACCGACGATCGCGCATACGATTTTGGCGTTCGAGTGCGCCACTTCCGTTAATGAAATCATCGTTGTGGCTCGCAAAGATCGACATGGTGAAGTCGAAAAGATCGTCCGCGATGAAAATTTCAAAAAAGTCCGCTCGGTCATTGCTGGCGGCAAACATCGTCAGGATTCCGTGCGCGCTGGTTTGGATCGCCTTAGTGCCGACGCGAAATATGTCGGTGTGCATGATGCGGCGCGTCCGCTGATCACCGCGGAACAGATTGAGCGCGTCTTCGAGCAATGCCGGATACACCGAGCCGCCACCCTGGTCGAGCCAATTAGCGATACGCT
>Ga0070706_100000925_pt1 | contig 32103 bp, 27 predicted proteins | sample KBSK5501metaG_FD_65476 | JGI IMG/M metagenome (GOLD analysis project Ga0070706, IMG submission 65476) | Corn, switchgrass and miscanthus rhizosphere microbial communities from Kellogg Biological Station, Michigan, USA - KBS K5-50-1 metaG | ecosystem: Host-associated > Plants > Roots >... | reverse complement strand
ACGTTGACCGTCGCCGAGTTCGTCGTAGGCCTTCAAGCGGGCGGGCTCAACGTGGTCGGCGACGAGCTGGGCAACTCGAGCCTTGACCGCCATTGGATCGTCGTCTGGCGGCGGCGCGGCGCCGTCAAACTCGGCCAGCCGCATCGCGATCACCGCTCCCCGCTCGCTCTCGGTGCGCTGGGCGTCCCACGCCCGCTGCCGGGCTGGGAAGAGGGAAGGGACGCCATCGAGGTAGCGGCCTTCGACCTCCAACCGGGCGGCTTCCAGCGCATGGAGCTCGTTCACCCGTCCGATGAGGAGGTCGCGGACGCGGGCGATCGGCAAGGTCGCCCGCTCCGAGTGTCGGTCGTCCGCCTCGATCGCGAGAGCGAGGTACGCGCTGAGGGCCGCCTGGATCAGGGCCTCGCGATCGAGGAACTCCTGGGCGTGGATGTAGATCTGGAGGACGAGCTGGACCCGGAAGACGGTCTCGACGATCGCCTTTCGGACCACCGCCTGGGCCTCCTCGCGCGGGAGCCCGCGGGCCTGCTGTCGGGCGCTCGTCTCCGCCTCCTTGGCCAGGCGGTCCAGCGGGAACGTCGGCGGGTCCTCCTCGACGAGCGATCGGGTATAGGTCGTGACGTCGTCGTAGGTATGAGCCGCGGTCAGCCAGCGGAGCACGAGGGCGGTCGGCGACAGGCTCGCTTCGACCTTGTCGAGGCGTCGACCGGCGGTCGTCACGCTGCATCGTCGGTGAACAAGTCGGCGGCCGGATCGCGGCCAACCCCGATCGCCGCCTCGAGGGTCGCGATCCGCTCCTCGAGCTCGCCGGTCTCGAGGAGCTTCGCCGCGGCGACGGCGGCGCTGATCAGGGTCCGCGAGCGAACGATCGAGTTCTCCAGCCCGAGGAGGTCGATCGCGGCGATCTCGACGAGTCGCCGGATCGACTGGACCGAGTCGAGTCCCTCGAAGTCGAACGCTCCAGAGACGGCCTTCTCCCGCCGCCGACGCAAACCGCCGAGCCGGCGCGCCTCGGCCGCCTCGTCCTCGCGATCGCGGCTGTGCCAGAGGCAGTACGGCTCGCCCCGGCGTGGCCACGACCGGCAGCGGCTCCCATCGGGCCGCTGTCCCGCGCACCTCGTCATAACCATCCACTAGCTCTGCTTATGCACGACGATCGCCACGATCCGGCCATCGTGGGGCGCTGGTCCAGCCATCCACCTGCTCCGCCTGCTGGCCCGCGTATTGCTCGAGGCAGCGTCTCGGTCCACTGTGCCAATCCTCATCGCTCTATCGATGCGGAGGCACAAGCCATGTTGCGGAGTCGCCTGACGGAGCGATTCAACCTGGACCATCCGGTCATCGCCGCGCCGATGGGCTTCAACGGCGGCGGCAAGCTGGCCGCCGCGGTGTCCGCGGCCGGCGGGCTCGGTCTGATCGGCGGAGGCTACGGGGACGAGCCATGGCTCTTGGAGCAGATTGCGGCCGCCGGCACCGAGCGCGTCGGCTGCGGCTTCATCACCTGGTCGCTGAAGAAGCAGCCGCAGCTGCTCGAGATCGCGCTCGACCGGGTGCCGGCGGCGATGTTCCTGTCGTTCGGTGACCCGCAGCCGTTCGCTGAGCGGATCAGGCAGGCGGGCGTGCCGCTGATCTGCCAGATCCAGACGATCGCGGACGCCCGGCGGGCGATCGAGGTCGGCGCCGACGTCGTCGTCGCCCAGGGCGCCGAAGCCGGTGGCCACGGCCAGAAACGCGGCACCTTCGCCCTGGTCCCGGAGGTCGCCGATCTGATCGCCGGGCGCGCCCCCGAGACGCTGTTGTGCGCGGCCGGCGGCATCGCCGACGGTCGCGGCCTTGCCGCGGCTCTGATGCTCGGCGCCGATGGGGTCGTCGTCGGCACGCGGTTCTGGGCCAGCGAAGAGGCGCTCGTCCATCCGAACCTCCAGGCCGCCGTCGTCGCGGCCAGCGGAGACGAGACGCTGCGGTCGCGCGTGATCGACATCTTGAAGGGATACGACGTCTGGGCGGAGCGGTACGACATGCGCTCGCTGAGGAGCGCCGCGACCGATCGCTGGCACGGCCGCGAGGCCGAGTTGCGGGCCGTCGTTGAGGAAGAAGCCGCGGCGTACGCCGACGCGGCGGCGCGGGGCGATGCCGCTAACGTCAGCCCAACGGTTGGCGAGGCGATCGGTCTGATCCACGGAATCGCCCCCGCAGCCACGATCTTGCGGACGATGATCAGTGAGGCCGAAGACATCCTGCGGAAGGCGCCGGCCTGGATCGCGGCGTGACGGACGCACGATGACGCGTTCGTGGCGATCGTCAGCCATCGACCCTCTCCGCCCGTTCACCAGTGAACGCCTCCCAGCGGGCCAGGCTGACGTCGCAGTAGCGCGGATCGAGCTCCATGCCCAAGCAGGCCCGGCCGGTCCGCCCGGCGGCGATCAGGGTGCTGCCCGCGCCGAGGAACAGGTCGAGGACGAGATCACCCTCGCGGCTGCTGTTACTGATCGCGCGCTCCATCAAGGGAAGCGGCTTCATGACCGGATGGAGGGGCGCCTCGGCCGGCCGGGCGATCGTCCACACGTCGCCCTGGTCGCGATCTCCGCACCAGTGGTGGCTCGATCCCTCGCGCCAGCCGAACCAGATCGGCTCGTACGCCCGCTGGTAGTCGGCCCGCCCGAGGACGAAGCGGTCCTTGGACCAAATGATCGTGTCCGACCAGTGCCCGCCTTCCTCGGCGAAGACCCGGCTGACGAGCGGCAGCTCCTTGCTCGACATCGCGCAGTAGATCGCGCCGTCGACCGTCTGGAGGAGGAGCCGGATCCAGGCCCGGCAGAAGGCCTCCCAGGCAACCTGGTCGAGGGCGTCGTTGGCGATCCGCCGACGACGTGACGCGCGAGGTTGGCCGCCGTGGTCGCCGAGGCTGACGTTGTACGGCGGATCGGTGAACGCCATCCGCGGCCGCCGTCCGCCGAGCAGCCGATCGACATCCGCGGCCACAGTCGCGTCGCCGCAGCCAAGACGATGGTCGCCGAGCCGCCACACCTCGCCTGGCTTCGTCCGTGGCTCCCGAGTCGCGGCGTCGAGGGCGGTCTCGAGGTCGAACGTCTCCGGCCGCTCGCGGCGCTCCCGCCGGTCGAGACCCTTCAGAAGCTTCGCCACCTCGTCGTCGTCGAAGCCCGACAGCGTCATGTCAATGCCGTCGGTCCCATTGAGCTCGCCGAGCAGGCGGGCCAGGAGCTGTTCGTCCCACGAGCCGCTGATCTTGTTGAGAGCGAGCCCGAGGACCCGTGCCTGCTCGACGCTGATGTCGAGCCAGGTGACGGGGACCGTCGCCATGCCGAGCCGACGGGCGGCGACGAGCCGCTGGTGGCCGCCGATCACCGTCCGATCCTCGCGCCGGGCGAGGACCGGCTGGACAAACCCGAACTGGCGGAGGCTGCGGGTCAGTGACTCGAGCTCGTCCTCGTTGATCCGGCGCGGATTGGCTGGATCGGGACGAAGCCCGTCGATGGCGACGTCGTCGACTGTCACTTTTGGGCCGGCGAACTCGTGGATCATTCGTCGTGAAGCGTCCGGCTTCCCTGGGCGATCGTCTATTCGCTCGGGGTGCTACACCTGCGGGACCAGCCCCCTCAGTCCCGAATGGCGGAGGCTCCGACGATCTCGACGGACGATGGCGAGCAGCGACTTGCGCGACCAGGGCTTACCAGCGATGCGCCTTCTTGACGTCAGCAACGGCGAGAAGACGGATGCGGTCCGGCTCTAGGACCTCATATGAGATCAGAAGGCCTTCTGCGCCGTAGTCGATCCAAGCGCCGTCCGATCGCTGCATGCGCTTCGGAGCCGTGTGGGGCTCATCCTGGATCCGATCGAGGGCGTATGGAAGCGACACCTTCCCGTTCGCGTTCAAGTTCTCGACGCCGCGTTCCCACGTCTTCGTCTCGATGAACCGGTACGGCATCCTCAATAGGCTCCGCTAGCGCCGCCCTGATCTGGGCGTCAAAGCCGATCCTCTCGATGTAGGCGTCGAATTCCGGCGGCTCCATACGATCGAAGTCATCCGGTCGGGGCCACCGCCTAGCCCGACGCCAGCGGTCCACGGTACTACGCGGGTGTCGCCACGCGTCGATCACCGCTCGGAGCCAAGGGCCGACTGCCGCAAGGGCGTGCACGAGGGGAGATGCGCGACGAGTCAACACCGGACTGTGACCATCTGAAACGATGGTAGTCGGCCGTCGCCGTGGATAACTTGCCATCTTGTCAACCGTCTTTCTCGACCCCCAGCGGTTGTGGATAAGTTCGGTAGCATAGAACACGCGTTCGATTTGTCAATCGGCCGGCGCTGCGATCCCCAGGTGAAGCCGATGACTTGTGTGGCGTCGGCGCCTGGCCAGAAGTGGTTGCGATCAACATTTCGAGCTCAGGAACGACGAGCCAGCCGGCGGACCGCCCGGCGTAGATCAACTGCTCGGTCGTCAAGGCCGACCGCGATCGAAGGTCGGCGAGGTGGCGCTTGACCGTGCTCGGTTCGACTCCGATGACGCGGCTCGCCGCTCGGATTGATCCGGCCGACACGAAAGCGGCGAGAGCTTCCTTTTGGCGGAGGGTCGGCGCGCGGCGCCTGCCGAGGCCCGATTCGTTCACGTGACGGCGACCGGAGAAGTTGCCGGGCGGAATTGCATGATCGTGACGACCGAGTGATGGATGTCCGGCGCGACGTGGGATGAGCGTCGGCAAGCCAAGGAGTGGCCGACATGCCAGCCAAGACCGTAACGATGCGCCGATGCATCGGCTCGACCCGCTTCGGGTTCGAGCCGCACGAGGCGCCGAGGGAGGAGTTTCCGAAGCATCCGAGCCAGAAGGACGGCCTCGGGCGGATGTGCAAGGTCCACTGGAACCAGTACACCGCGGGCCTGGCACGCGATGCCAAGGCTCGCAAGGCCGAGCAGGCCGCCGAAGCGCTGACGGACGCCGCCGCAGGATCCACGGGGGATGCTCCCCGAGAGGCGGACCCGAGTCAGCCTTCCTGACGCCAAGGCCCTCGGGCGACGGCTCGAGGGCTGCTCGCGTCTTGGCCTGAGCCTCGATGCGGTCGAAGACCACGACGATCCTTCGACCGAAAGGCGAGGGGAGTGGAGAGGGCGTCGAGCGCATGTCGTCGGTGTCTTCGGAGTCTTTGTCGGTGTCATCGGACGCTTCGTCGGAGCCTTCATCCTGATCCTCGAAGCGTCCGAAGACACCGTGCTCCGCATCGACGGTCTCATGTCCGGACCCGCCACATCCAACGACCTCCGAACCCGTCCTTCTCCGAGACGACCTTGGCCTGTTGGCGCGCGCGCGAGAGATTGTCCTGGGAGGACGGATCCAGACCGAGGTCGGTGAGTGCCTTCATGGCCTCGCTCGCTGGCATCTCACCCTCGTTCGAGGAGGAGCTGTCTGATCGCCTTCGCCAAGGCCCCGGTCTTGGAGTGCCCGACGACCGGTTCGCGGCCCCGCCCAATCAGCTCCTCGGCGGTGTGCTCGCTCGTTCCTTCCCAGCGGATGTACGGCGGCTCATACGGCCCGTCGGCCACGACTCGAAAGGCGAGCGACGGCGGTCGCCGCGCGACGTTCAACTTGATCGGAGCGAGGATGACCCGCTCGGCATCGGACGGATCGCGCCCGACGGCAAGGACGCTTCGGGCGAGGCCCGTGAAGCCGATCGACCCGCCGCCCCGATAGATCGCGTCCTCGCCGACCTTCTTGTTGAGGTGGCGGATCGCAACGAGGGCCGCATCAAGCTCGGCAATCATGGCGGCCAACGGCTCGAGAGCGCGGCGAACGTTGTGGTCGTCGTTCGTCTTGACGTGGTCGCCGAGGTAGGCGACCAAGGGATCGATGACGACCAGCCGTGCATGGTGGTTCAGCACCGTCATGCGAAGACGTTGGATGTCGGCGGGGAGGTTCAGCTTGATAACCACCCGGAGACGGGCCGGGTCTCCGCCCGCCCGCAGCAGACGCGGCAGGATCGTGTCCTCGGGGTCGTCTTCGGCGGTGACGACGATTGTCGTGAAGGCGTCTCCAAGACGGTCGCCGGTCGGCGCGAGACCGCCAATCGACCCGCGGGCGGCGAGGTCCAGCACGAGAGTCGACTTGCCGAGCCCGGGATCCCCGTCGAGGATCGTCACCTTGCGTAGGGGGACGTAACCGGGCCAGAGCCAGTCGATCCGCCGTGGGCGGAGCATCGATAAGTCCAGAGACTCCAGCTCTGGCTGCAGTGCGTCGTCTCCTATGCCGACGACGGCCAGTCGGGCTGGTTCGAGGGTCGGGGCAACGAGTCCGAAAGCGGCGCTCTGTCCGGCTCGCTCCAAGGTGCTCACCAGGCCCGCGCCGGTTCCCGGTCCCGATACCGGCGCGGCGGCAGCTCGATGACCCGCTGGCGGATGGTGTAGTTAAGACCTTCACGGATGCCCATGCGGGTATGCCGGCGACCCGTCCGGGCGATGCCATTGCCCGATCGGCCTGCCGGAGCGCTACGCCGGACGCGTCAGCGGCCCGCTTCGGGATCGGATCGACCTGTGGGTGACGATGGCACGCGTGCCACCGGAGGCGCTGATCGCCGGCCGCGACCCGGAATCGTCGACGGTCGTCGCGGCGCGGATCGCTTCGGCCCGACGAGTCCAGGCCCGGCGGACGGCGCGACTCAACGGGCGTCTCTCCGGGCGAGGGCTGCGAGCGGCCTGCGACCTGTCGCCGGCCGCGGCGGCTCGAGCGATCGCGCTCGCGGACCTCGAGTCGCTCTCGGGTCGAGGCACCGAGCGTGTTCTCCGGGTTGCTCGGACGATCGCGGACCTCGCCGGGTCGGCCCGGGTGGAGCCCGTCCATCTCGACGAAGCCGCGCGGTTCCGCTCGCCGGCGTCGCGGCTCGATGCCCGTGAGGCGAGCTGATCGATGACCGAGGTGACGGACCCGCCGGCACGTCCGGCCGTGTCGCCCGGCGCCTCCGTCGAGCGCGCGGACGGCGGGCGATCGGTCGCGACCGCCGGCGAGACAGCGCCGCCATCCGAGCCGGAGGCATGGGCCGTCCTCCTCGCAGTGCACGGCCTCGGCCCAGCCGGGTTCGGCGCACTCCTGGCCGCCTACGGCAGCGGACGAGCGATCCTTGCCGCCGCCGGCCGGCGAGGTGCGGCGGCGCGATTCGCCCGAATCGCGGCCGAAGGCGATGGGCGGCCGCCATTTCGGGAGCCGGTCGGGGAGGGGATCGTCACGGTCGCGGCGGAGCTCAGCGCCCGCCTGGCGGTCCTCCGGGCAAGCGGACTCGCCATCATCACCCTCGACGATCCCGGCTATCCGGCCCGGCTTCGGGCGATCGCACTGCCGCCGCCCGTGCTCCTCGTACGGGGCGACGCAGGCGCCCTGTCCGCGATGCGTGCCGTGGCGATCGTCGGCACGCGCCGGCCAACCGAGCGTGGCCGGCTCGTCGCGGCGCGGATCGGCGCGGCGATTGCCAACGCCGGCGCGGTCGTCGTGTCGGGCCTCGCCGTCGGGATCGACGGTGCCGCCCATGCCGCGGTGGCCGCCGAGCATCGACCGACGGTCGCGGTGCTCGGGTCGGGCCACGGCCGACTCTTTCCGCGGGCGCATCAACGCCTCGCGACCGAGATCGTCGCCACCGGTGGCGCCGTCGTGTCCGAGCTGTGGCCGGACCAGCCCCCTTCCAAGGACACCTTTCCCCAGCGGAACCGTGTCATCAGCGGGCTCGCCGAGGCGACGATCGTCGTCGAGGCCGGCCTGCGGAGTGGCGCATTGATCACCGCGGAGTGGGCCCTCGAGCAGGGTCGCGGCCTGTTCCTCGTTCCCGGGCCGATCGACGAACCGCGCTCCGCCGGTTGCCTTCACTGGCTGCGCGAGCTCCCAGGCGCGGCCGCGATCGTGGCGACGCTCCCCGAGCTGATCACGGACCTCGGCCTGGTCGGACCGGGCGCCGACGAGGCCGGCAGCGCGTCGCGAGCCCCCGGAGCCAAACCGCCGCGCCCGAGCCTGGAGGCCGTCCTGATCGAGCTCGGACCGACAGCGCGCGACGTCGGGGCGGCGCTCGTCGCCGGTCACGGCAGCCTCGACGAGCTCGTGGCGGTAACGGGTCACGAGCCCGCGACCGTCCTCGGGGCGATCACCTTGCTGGAGCTGCGCGGTCTCGCCACGACGACGTACGGCCGCTACCGGGCGGCCGGCCAGCTGGCCAGCGCCGCCGTTCCGGCGGGACGCAGCCATCCGCTCCGCAGGTTGCCCGCCCGACCCGGCTCGTGCTAGGGTGGCCGCTGGCCGCGGGAGGAGTGAGCACGGCCGACAGCACCGAACGGTGTCCGACCCCCAGCGAAACCGCTCTGGAGACTGTCGTATTGCGAAAGATCGCCGCCGCGGCGCTGGCAGTCCCCGTCCTGGTCATCCTGTACCTGCCGGTTCTCGCGCGACGCTCGGTCGCCGCCCGGGTCGGGCTCGTGGCCAGTGTCGGCGTGATCGTCCTCGTTGCGGCGCTCGGCCTGTCCCGGCCCGTCGGCACGACCGCGACTCAGCCCGCGCCCCCGATCACGGCCCTGCCCGATAACGCCTTCCGCTCGATCGGGGCGGCGACGGACCTCCAGGTCGCGATCGACATCACGTTCAGTGAGCCGATGGACCCACGGAGCGTCGCAGCGTCGCTGACCGTGACACCGGCGACCGCAATCCGCCTCAGCTGGGACGCGACCGGGACGATCCTGACCGTCCATCCGGCGACCCATTGGACGGCGGGCACATACCACACGATCACGGTCGCTCCGGGGACCCTCGCGGCCGGCGGCCGGCCGATGTCCGCGGCCGTCCGCGCCGCGTTCATCACTCGGCCGGCGACCAGCGCCCGGATCACCGCCACCAGCCCGGCGGGGGGCGCATCGTCGACCACGACGGCGTTCCGGATCTCGTTCGATCAGCCCGTCACGCTCGATGCGGTCGCAGCCGCCCTGCTGATCACGCCAAGCGTCGACGGCCGGATCGTCGCCGACGCCGAGCGGCCCGATGGCAGCACCGGTCGAGCCCAGGACTTCACGTTCACGCCGGCCCAGGCTCTGGCGGCCGGGACGACGTATCGGTTGGCTCTCGGGCCGTTGTTCGACGCCGACGGCGCCCCCGTCGCGACGATGAGCCCGGCGTCCTTCCGGACGGCGGCCGCGCCGCGGATCGTCCGTTTCAGACCGGCCAACGGAACCAGCCAGGTCGCGCGTCTGGCACCCCTGTCCGTCCGCTTCAGCCAGCCGATGGACCCCGCGACGACCCAGACCGCATTCACGGTGACCGCCAACGGCAAGCCCGTCCTGGGCGCGTACCGGTTCGCCGAGTCCAGCACCGTTCTCGTCTTCAAGCCGGCCGCCGCACTCCCGGCCGGCGCCACGGTCGTGGTCAACGTGGCCGGGACCGCCGCGTCGGTGTCGGGCGTGCCGCTGGCCAGGCCGTCGTCAGTCACGATCACCACGGTCCTCATGCCGAAGGTCGCGGCTGCTCGGGTTGCAACGTCGAGTGGATCCCGGACCAGTCCCCCGCCGACCGGCGGCGGCGCCGTCGGCGGTGGCTCGTGGGGCGCGGTCGAGACGTATTACCTGCGGCTCATGAACTGCACCCGGACCGGCGGCTGGGTCACGTCGACGGGCACGTGCAGCAGTCCTGGCGGCCGGAATGTCGCTCCGCTCAGGCTCGATTCCGGGATCTCGTCGCACGTCTCGAGGCCGTACGCGAAGAAGCTTGCGGTCAACGGCTGGTGTGACCACTTCATCGGCGGCAACCCGGGCGATCGGCTGCGGGCGGCCGGCTACACGAGCTACATCTGGGCCGAGAACCTCGGCTGCCGCTCAGGCAATCCGTATTCGGCGGTCCTCGGATCGCATCTCTTCTTCCAGGCCGAGAAGCCGTACAACGGCGGTCACTACGTGAACCTGATGAACAGCGCGTACGACCGCTGCGGGATCGGGGTCTGGGTGTCCGGCGGCCGGGTCCGCCTGGTCGTCGACTTCTACCACCCGCGGTAAGGGCGGCGTCGCCCAGAGCCGCGGCGTGCCCGGCCGCGTGTCGAGGGTGGTCCAACCCGGCCGTTCGGCTGCGACCGGGACCATCGGGGCGCAGACCGCCGACTCGCGACATCGGAGGATCTGTCCGTGATCCGCAACGTCGTCATCCACATCACCAACGAGCAGCCGCTGCTCGCCGACCTGTTCGCGATGCCCACCCCGACGGACGTCAGCCTGGTCTGCACGAACGTCCGGATGCTGGACGGGAAGAAGCCGATCTTCATCGACCACGCCGACTCGGTCTTCGTCTTCCCGTACCTCAACGTCCGGTTCATCGAGATCCTGGCGAGCGCCGCGACCGGCGTGTTCGAGAAGCCGCCCGACGATCGGACCGTGGTGGCCGGGGACGGTACCGCGGATGCCGAGCCCGAGCCCGACCTCGAGCTTGACGAGGACTTCCTGCGCCGGATCCGCGACGTCTGAGGCCGGCCCCCCACCTTCAGGACGCTGGCGGCGTTCAGGGTGATCATCGAGTTGGAACGCCGCCGAGCCCGCGTTACGCTCGTGGGGTGATCCGCCTCGCCATCGTCGACGACCACCCGGCGATCGTGGCCGCCATCGAGGCCGCGATCGAGGACCGCGACGATCTCGTGCTCGTCGGCGCGACCACCGCGGCCGTGGACGCGGTCGAGCTCGTCGACCGCACGGCCCCCGACGTCGTCGTGTGCGACCTGTGGCTCGACGGCGAGCCGGCGCGGTCTCGCGAGCGGTTGGACGCCGCTCATGCCGTGTCGACCGCGGAGCGAGCCAAGCGGCTGGCCGGGGCGACCCTGCGGGAGCTCGTCCCCGGCCAGTCCGCCGCCGAGGAGGCGTCCCTGGCGGCCGAGCGGACACGACTCGCCGGAGATCTCCACGCCGTCGTCATGCCGAGCCTCCGGCGGGCGATGGCGGAGGCCGAATCCGGGGGCGATCCGGACACGCTCGCCCGTCACCTGCGGACCGTCGATCGCGAGCTCGAGCGGTTGATGGCCGACCGCTGGCCGGTGGTCCTGGAGGCCTTCGGGCTCGTGGCGGCGCTCGAGGATCTCGCGGAGCAGATCGAGTCCGACGCCGGGCCCGCGGTCGAGATCGACGTCGAACGGGCCGGTGGGCGCCCGGCCCCGGCGATCGAGCGAGCCGCCTGGCGGGTCGCCGAGATCGCGGTCGACAACGCGGTCCGGCACGCCGCGGCGACGACGATCCGGGTGACCGTGGCGGTGGACGCCGATCGCCTCCGGCTGGTCATCGCCGACGACGGTCGCGGCTTCGATCCCACGAGATCCGGTGCGATCCGGGCCGGCGCCCGCGGCCTGGCCGACGCGAACCGGCGGGCGTCGGAGGTCGGGGCCAGCGTGCTCGTCGAGGGACGATCGGGTGGCGGGACCACCGTCGCATTCGCCTGGACGGAACGCCGGCCGTAGCCGACAAAGGGACCTCGTCGGGCTCCGCCCGACGCGCCCGCGAGGCCGGCGGAGATGACGATCTCGTGAAGGGCGCGTGCAGGACCCTGTGCTACGCTCCCGGCCGTGTCAAAGAACCTCGTGATCGTCGAATCGCCGGCCAAGGCGAGGACGATCGAACGCTACCTGGGCGCCGATTACAAGGTCCTCGCCTCCTACGGCCACGTCCGCGACCTGCCCGAGAACCCCGGCAAGGGCAAGTTTGGAGTCGATGTCGACCACGACTTCGCGCCGGAGTACGTCGTCTCCGACGACCGCCGCAAGCAGCTCGCCGAGATCACGAAAGCGGTCAAGACGGCCGACGACGTCTGGCTCGCCACGGACCTCGACCGCGAGGGCGAGGCGATCGCCTGGCACGTCGCCGAGGCCGCTCACGTGCCGGCGTCGAAGGCGCACCGGGTCACCTTCAATGAGATCACCGAGGGCGCGATCCGCGAGGCTTTCGCCCATCCCCGCGGCATCGACACGAACCTCGTCGACGCACAGCAGACCCGCCGGATCGTCGACCGCCTCGTCGGCTACACCCTCAGCCCGCTTCTGAGCCGGAAGATCCGGTCGGGCCTGTCGGCCGGTCGCGTCCAGTCCGTCGCGGTCCGGCTCGTGGTCGAGCGCGAACGAGAGATCAACGCCTTCACCGCCCGCGAGTACTGGACGCTGGAGGCCCTCCTGGCCACGGCCGATGGCGCGGTCTTCGCCGCCGAGGTCGTCCGGATCGACGAGGCCGCGATCGAGGTCGCCGACGAAATGACCGCGAGCCGTCACGCGGCGGCGCTGCTCGGGCTGAAGCCTGTTGTCACCAAGGTCGGGATCCGGAAGCAGAGCCGCAGCCCGGCCCCGCCGTTCACGACCTCGACGCTTCAGCAGGAGGCCAGCCGCAAGCTCGGATTCAGCCCGAAGCGGACGATGTCGGTCGCCCAGCGTCTGTACGAGGGAGCCGACACACCCGACGGCCATGTCGGGCTGATCACGTACATGCGAACCGACTCGACGGCGATCGCCGGCGTCGCGATGGGCGAGGCACGGGACGTCATCCGGAACCGGTTCGGGCAGGCCTACACGATGCCGAAGGGCCGCGTCTACAAGACGAAGACGAAGGGTGCCCAGGAGGCTCACGAGTCGATTCGCCCGACGGCGTTCCGGCGCGACCCGGAGTCGCTGGCAGGGTCGCTGGCCAGCGACGAGCTCCGTCTCTACCGGCTGATCTGGCAGCGGGCGATCGCCTCGCAGATGGCGGCCAAGGAGCTCGAGACCACGACGGTCGAGCTCGCCGACGGTCCGTACGAGCTCCGGGCGAGCGCGACGAAGACCCTGTTCGACGGGTTCTCCGCCGTCTACACGGAAGGCCGCGACGACGGCACCTCCGAGGACGAGGACGCCGAGCGCGCCCTGCCGCCGGTCACCGAAGGCGACGTGACGAGCGTCCGCGACGTCACGCCGACCCAGCACTTCACCGAGCCGCCGCCGCGCTTCACGGAGGCGACCCTGATCAAGGCCCTCGAGGAGCACGGCATCGGCCGGCCGTCGACGTACGCGGCGACGATCTCGACGATCCTCGATCGCGGGTATGTCCGGATCGAGGAGCGACGGCTCCATCCGGAGCTGATCGGCGATGTCGTGACGGACTTCCTCGTGGAGCACTTCGGCGAGTACGTGGACGTGGCGTTCACCGCACGGATGGAGGAGGAGCTCGACGAGGTCGCCGAGGGTCAGCGGGCGTGGGTGCCGCTGCTGCGGGCCTTCTTCGGCCCGCTCCGGGACCAGGTGGACGATGTCCGCAAGAAGGTCCGGCGCAGGGACGTCACCACCGAGCCGAGCGACGAGGTCTGCTCGGAGGGACACCCGATGGTCATCCGCCTCGGGCGGAACGGCCGATTCCTGGCCTGCACCCTGTTCCCCGAGCACAAGGAGTCCAGACCGCTCCCGGGCGAGGAGCCGCCGCCGCAGGACGGCGAGGGCGAGGTCTGCCCCCAGTGCGGCGTCGGGACGCTCGTGGGGAAGCGCGGCCGGTTCGGCCCGTTCGTCGGCTGCTCCCGATATCCCGAGTGCACCTTCATCAAGAAGGAGGGCCCGCCGCCGCCGGAACCGCTCCCGTTCGAGGTGGCGTGCCCGAAGAACAATGACGGGCATCTCGTGACGCGCCGGGCGCGGCGGACGGGCAACGTGTTCTACGGCTGCTCCAACTACCCAAAGTGCGACTACACGACGAACTTCGAGCCGGTCGGCGCGCTCCATGACACCGACGACGGACCGGTCGCCCGGCACGGCGACGCCGGGATCTGCCTCCGTTGCGGCGCGACGATCCCGCTGCCCGAGGGCGTCGACGTCGTGGGCGCCAAGCTGGCCGGTGGCCCGCCGAACCCGCAGGCGCTGGCCAAGCCGGCTCGGGGCGGGGCGCGCCGGGGGCGCGCGGGCAGTGCGACGAACGGGAAAGCCGGCGGACGAACCGGTGCGGCCCGGCCGCCAGCCCGCGGTGGCCCGCGGCGGGCAGCCCGTCCAACGGGCGCCGCGCCCGACGCGTGACGGACCCGGTCAGGCGGCACCGCGTCGGACGCGGGACCGCGGCGTGACCGACACGACGGCGGAGTCGGCCCTCGATCGTTTCCTGGGGTCCCTGGCGGCCCGCGACACCTCCGAGCACACCCAGCGCTCCTACGCTGCGACCCTGACCGGCTACCTGGGCTGGCTCGACGCCCGCGGCGTGGACTGGCGGACACCCTCGCGTTCGGACCTGCGGACCTATCTCGCCGTGCTCGGAATGGGCCGGGCCCGCTCGTCGACCGCACAACGGCTGGCGGCAATCCGCTCGTTCCATCGGTTCGCGGCACGAGAGGAGCTGGCGCCCGGCGACCCGTGGGGCGTGATCGCCACGCCGCGCCTGCCGCGACGCCTGCCGCGCGTGCTCGAGGTGGACGAGGTCGAGCGGCTCCTCGCCGCCGTGGACGGAGCCGTTGACCGGGCCATCGACCACCTCGCGATTCCCAGCGAGCTCACGATCGCGATCGCCGTCCGCGACCGGGCGATCGTCGAGACCGCCTACGCCGCCGGGCTCCGGATCAGCGAGCTGGCATCCGCCGAGCTCGCGTCGCTGGATCTCCGGCGCGGCGAGATCCGGGTGCTCGGCAAGGGTCGCAAGGAGCGGATCGGGCTCCTCGGCCGGCCTGCCAGGGCGGCGCTCGGCGGCTACCTCGAGGACGGCCGACCGGTCCTCGCCGCTCGACGGAGCGGGCGCGGGCGCGACGACGCCGGACCGACCGAGATCTTCCTGAACCACCACGGCGACGCGATCGGGGTTCGCGGGCTCCGCTACCGGCTCGATCTCCTCCGCCGACGGGCTGGCCTTCCCGCGGGCGTCTCGCCGCACACGCTCCGGCACTCGTTCGCGACGCACCTCCTCGAGGGCGGCGCGGACCTCCGGGTGGTCCAGGAGCTGCTCGGCCACGAGAGCCTGGCGACGACGCAGGTCTACACGCACGTGTCGCCCGCGCGGCTCCGCTCGGCCTATCGCGACGCCCACCCTCGGGCAACCCGCCGGCCCGCCCGGACGTGAGCTCGTCACGCGCCCTTGCCCGAGCGGGCCTGATCGTCTCGGGTGCGTTCCTCGTGTCCCGTGTGCTCGGCTGGCTGCGCGTCCTCGTCATCGGCAACACGTTCCCGGCCGGGCCGGAGCTCGACGCGTTCGTCGCCGCCTTCCGCCTTCCGGACCTGATGTTCCAGCTCGTGGCCGCGGGCGCGCTCTCGTCGGCCGTGATCCCGATCGTGTCCGCGCTCCTGGCCACGAACGAGACCGCCCGGGCCTGGCGAGTCGTCTCGACGATCGCGAACATGATGCTGGCGGGCCTCCTCGTCCTCGGCGTCATCGTCCTGATCGCCGCGCCGGCGATCGTCGAGGCGATCAACCCCGGGTTCGGCCCCGATCAGGTGAATCGCACCGCGGACCTGACCCGGATCATGGTCCTGAGCCCGATCTTCCTCTCGCTCGGCTCGCTCGTGAGCAGCGTTCTCAACGCCCGCGGCCGGTTCGCCGCGTCGGCGATCGCACCGATCGTCTACAACCTCGCGATCATTGGGGCGACGCTCGTCCTGACGCCCGCGTTCGGCGTCACGGGCCTCGCGATCGGCGTCGTCTCTGGGTCGCTCGGCCATCTCCTCGTCCAGATCGCCCCGCTGCGGGCCCAGGGGTACCGCTACGACGCGCGGATCGAGCTGGACGATACCGAGGCCCGCAAGGCCCTGAAGCTGATGGCGCCGCGGGCCCTCGGACTCGGGGCCGGCCAGGTCACGTTCGTCGTCCTCAACTCGATCGCCTCGACGCTCGGGACGGGGGCGATCTCCGTCTTCTACATCGCCTTCACCCTCCTCCAGATCCCGATCGGTGTGATCGGCGTCCCGCTCGGGATCGTCGTGCTCCCGTCCCTGTCGCGGGAGGCCGCCGTCGGCCGCCACGAGGAGTTCGCGGATGTGATGTCGCGCGCGATCCGGCTGATCCTCTTCGTGATGCTGCCGATCACGGGGATCTCGATCGTCCTGCGCCACGAGATCGTCGGCGTCCTGTTTGGCTACAGCCGGTTCGACGCCGCCGCCCTCGCCCTGACCGCGGCGACCCTCCTGACGTTCCTGACCGGCCTGACGGCCCACGCCTTGATCGCGATCCTCGCCCGGGCGTTCTATGCCCGCCAGGACACCCGGACGCCGGTTACGGCCGCGATCCTCGCGGTCGTCATCAACTCGAGCCTGGCCGCGGTCCTGGCCGGCCCGCTCGGGTTGCCTGGCCTCGGTCTGGCGATCGCAATCGCGGCCTGGGTGGAGGCGATCGTGCTGCTGATCCTCCTCCAGCGGTCGTTGCCGGAGCTCGCGTTCCGGCCGCTGCTGTCGCTCGGGGTCCGCTCCATGGCGGTGACGATCGGCGGGTCGCTCGCGGCGGCGGGGGTGGCCGCCGGGCTGACTCTCGCGATCGGCGCCGACCCGGGCCGCCTCGGGCTGGTCATCCGGATCCTCGTCGTCGGACTTGTCTGGCTCCTGACATCCGCGGCCCTCGCCCTCGTGTTGCGGATCGGTGAGCTCCCATCCATGATCGGGCTCATGCTCGACCTCATCCGAAGGCCGCGCCGGGCGTGACCAGCGCGACCGAGCGCGGTGCCGCGGCCGCCGCCGACGACGTGCCGGCACCCGCCCTCGACCACCCATCCGCGCCCGACGGGGGAGCCCTCGCGGATCCATCTGCCGCAGGATCGGAGGGGGAAACGACCCCTGCCGCATGGGATGCATTCGTGGCCCACGGAGAGCCGGGTTCGTACCTCCAGCTCTCGGGGTGGGCCCGGGTCAAGGCGGTCAACGGCTGGCGGGCGACACGGATGCTGACGACGGCCGGCGGACCGAACGTCGCCACGGGGGCAGCCGTCGGCGCCCAGATTCTCGTCCGCCGTCCGCGACCGCTTCCGTGGGCATTCGCCTACGCCCCGCGCGGCCCCGTAACGGAGGCCTGGACGCCGGGCACGATCGGGGCGTTCACCGCCGCCGTCCGCGGCGGCCTGAGCGATCGCGTCGGTCGCGTGTCGCATCTCCGGATCGATCCGGAGATCGAGGCCGATGGCCCGCTCGATCCCGAGGGCGCCCTCCGCCGCAGCTTCCGCAGCGCCAGCTGGCGACCGGCGAGCCCCATCCAGCCGAACGCGACGCGGATCATCGACCTGCGGCCCGACGAGGAGACGCTCTGGGGTGATCTGCGGAAGAAATGGCGGCAATACGTCAACAAGGCGCGCACCGCCGGAATCGTCGTCAGCGACGCGGAGGGCGACGCCCTGGCGGAGTTCTACCGGGTGTATCGCGAGACCGCGAACCGGGCCGGCTTCCTCATCCGGACCGAGCAGGCCTATCGCGACATCTGGGAGGCGTACCGGCCAGCCGGCAACGCCCGCCTCCTGTTCGCCCGCCGGCCGGGCGGCGAGGCGCTGGCGACGCTGTTCCTCATCCGCTGCGGCACGCGCGTCGTCGAGCCGTACGGCGGAATGACCGCCGACGGCGGGGAGTCGCGGGCCAACTACCTCCTGAAGTGGGAGGCGATCCGGACCGCCCGGGAGCAGGGCGCGACGAGCTACGACCTGTGGGGCCTCGCGACGGGCGGGATCGCCCACTTCAAGACCGGGTTCGGTGGCCGCGAGGTCCAGTACATCGGCGCCTGGGATCTCGTCCTCGACCCGCTTGGCCGGCAGGCCTACGAACGTGCCCAGCAGGCTCGCGTCTGGTGGACCCGGCGACGGCACGGCCTGGCCACCGGCGGCAGTGCCGCCGGGTTCACGGGGGGCGACGCCGCTTGACGACGATACGCGCGGCGACCGCGGCGGAGCTGGCCGACTGGGACGAGCGGACCGTCGATGCGTCCGGCGGCCATGTCTACCAGTCGCGAGCCTGGGCCGACCACCGCGTCGCGGCAGGCTGGGAGGCCGATCGCCTCGTGTTCGCCGACGACGGCTATCGGGTGCTGGCCCTGCGCCGGCCGTTGCCAATCGTCGGCGGCTGGACCGCCTACCTGCCGCGCGGCCCGATCGCAGCCGGCGAACCCGCCGGACAGACCGCGGAACGGCTCGCGGCACTCGTCGGCCACCTGGCCGAGGGCGACGTCGCCGTCGTCGCGTCGGATGCGGAGATCCCGGCGGCATCGGGCTATCGCGACCGCCTTGCGGCGATCGGGTTCCGCCCGATCGAGGAGATCCAGCCGTCTCGCCACCGCGTGTCGCTCCGCCTCGCCGACCGGGCCGCCGACGAGGTCTTCGGCGGCATCGCCAAGTCGACACGCCAGCGGATCCGCAAAGCCGAGGCCGACGGGATCGCGGTCGTCCGCCACGACGGCCGCGTCGCGCCCGGCGGGGCGGGGGAGGGGTTCGTGGCGCCCGACGAGCCGACCGAGGTGGCACTCGACCGGTTCTATGACCTCCTCCTCGAGACCGGCGAGCGCCTCCACTTCGGCTTCGGGCCGCGCGAGGCATACCTGGCGTGGTGGCGAGCCGCCCACCGGGCTGGTCATCTCATGCTGCTCGAGGCCCGGACGGCTGATGGGCAGCCGCAGGCCGGGCTGATCCTGTATCGCCACGGCGAGCGTCTCTCGACCGTCCACTCGGGCGACTATGCCGCCGCACGACGCGACCATCCCGGTGCTCTGCACCTGCTCCGCTGGCGGGCGATCGAGCTCGCGATCCGCGAAGGGCGGTCGGAGATGGATCTCGGTGGTGTCGACGTCGCCGGTGCCCGGCGGGAGCCACGGGAAGGCGAGCCGATGTGGGGCCTCTACCTGCACAAGCGCTCATTCGGCGGGGAGTGGCTCGAGCTGGCCGGCGCCCACGAGCGCGTCCTCGACGCCAAGCGCTACCGCCTCGGCCGAGTTGCGGCGCGCGTCCAGCGGCGGCTCGGGCGCTGAGGTCGCTGGATGACCACGCCGGACGCCACGATCGCGGACCTCCTCGCGGCCGCCGAGCCGACCGAGCCACGCCCGCTCGGCGACCTGATCGCGCGGCTCACCACCGACGGCCGTCTGCACGGCGCCCGCGACGGCGGCAAGGCGATCGGCCCGGCCGCTCTGGCCTCGATCCGCGTTCGGGGCGTGACCGACGACTCGCGGGCCGTCCGGCCGGGGAGCCTGTTTGTCGCGATCTCGGGCCTCCACGCGGACGGCCACATGTTCGTCGCGGCCGCGGCTGCGGCTGGCGCCGCGGTCGCGATCGTCGAGCGGCCGTTGCCCGACGTCGCGCTGCCGCAGCTGGTCGTCGAACGCGGGCCGGCCGCGCTGGCCGATGCCGCCGCGTGGTGGTCGGGCGATCCGTCGCTGCGCCTCGGGATCGTCGGGATCACCGGCACCGACGGCAAGACCACGTCGTCGTTCCTCGCGGCCGCCGCTCTGGAGGCGGCCGGCCTGTCGAGCGGGCTGATCGGCACCGTCGCTACGCAGGTCGGCCAGATCCGCGAGGCCAACCCGGAGCACATGACGACGCCCGGTGCGCCGCTGCTCCAGCGAACCCTTCGGGCGATGGCCGACGCCGGCAACGCCGTCGCCGTCGTCGAGACGACGTCTCACGGGCTGGCTGCGGACCGGGTTCGCGGCATTGCCTACGACGTGGCGATCCTGACGAATCTGACCCACGAGCACCTCGAGTTCCACGGCTCGTGGGAGGCGTATCGCGACGCCAAGCTGTCGCTCTTCGAGCGGCTCGCGGTCGGTCGGACGAACCCGGTCAAGGACCTCGCGGGCCGGCGCTGGCCGAAGGCAGCGATCGTCAATGCCGATGATCCGAGCGCCGGCGCCTTCGCCGGGGTCGCCCAGGAAGCGGGCGCCCGGATCATGACCTACGGCACCGACCCATCCGCCGAGGTTCGCGCGACGCACGTCGAGGAGGACGCCCACGGCCTGCGGATCGGCTACCAGGCGCCGTCCGGCGCCGCCAGCGTCGAGCTCCAGCTCGCGGGTCGATTCAACGTCCACAACGCGCTCGCGGTGGTCGCCCTCGGCGAGGTGCTCGCGCTCGACGCTGCGGCCGTCCGGGCCGGCCTCGCCGGTGTCCGGAACGTTCCGGGCCGGATGGAGCGACTGGATGCCGGCCAGCCATTCGGCGTCGTCATCGACTATGCCCACAGCCCGGCCTCGCTCGAAAAGGTCCTCGGGCTCCTGGCCCCGCTGGCGGCGGCCCGTGGCGGCGGTGTGATCGCGGTGTTCGGCTCGGCGGGGGAGCGCGACACCGAGAAGCGCCCGATGATGGGCCGGATCGCGGCCGAGCGGGCCCGCGTCGTCGTCGTGACCGACGAGGATCCCCGCGGCGAGGACCGGATGACGATCCTCGAGAACATTGCCCGGGGCGCCGAGGACGGCGGCAAGCGCCGCGACCGCGACCTGTTCCTGATCGCCGACCGCCGCCGCGCCGTCGAGGTCGCGTTCGAGCGGGCTCGGCCGGGCGACATCGTGCTGCTCGCCGGCAAGGGCCACGAGCAGTCGATCATCGGGCCCGACGGTCCGGTCGCGTACGACGAGCGGGCGACCGCGCTCGATGCCCTGACCCGCCTCGGCCACGTTCCGGACGGGCAGGCCTGAGATGCGCGGTTGCCTCTTCGTCCTCGTTCTTGCCGCGGCCGTCCTTGGGACGGCGGCCTGGTTCGGGTCGCCGATCGTGGCCTCGTCGCTGATTTCCGGCGCCCTCCAGAATGCGGGCTATCGGGCCGCGTCCTCGACGGTCACCGCCACATCGAGCCCGCCGCTGAAGCTCGTCATCGGTCGCGCCGATCAGGTCGAGATCGCCGGCACGGACGTCGCCTTCCGGACGTTCCACGCGGCCTCTGCCGACCTCGTCCTGACCGATGTCGACGTCTTCAATCGATCGGCCGGCCACATCAGCGGGAGGATTGCGGGGGCCGAGATGACGACGACCGCGGGCGACCCGACGGGCGCCGACATCGCGATCGACGGCGCCGCCGGCGCGGCGGATGCCGCGATCGTCGTCGACGCCGCGACCGTGTCGCGCCTCGTCAAGGCGACCCTCCTCCAGAAATTCGGGTACGCGGTGACCACGGCGCAATTGGTCGCGCCGGACATTCTCCGGATCGCAGCGCCCGGCGTGACCGTCGAGGGTCGCCTCCTCGTCGACTCGAGCGGCGCGATCGCGTTCTCGACGTCGCTCGGTTCGTCACCGATCCTGAGCCTGGACCCGTCGTTCCCGCTCCAACTCCGGTCGGTACGGATCGAGGCGGGCAACCTCCGGATCGACGCCGTGCTCGACGCGAACGCGTTGCTGAGCGGCTGAGACAGAAGCGCTCGTGCTTCGCGCCAGCGGGTCGGGCTCGGGCGGGAGGCTCGCCGGCCGAGCGCGTTCGGTCGGAGCGTGCGGCGGGCTGCGCTATCCTTCGTCGACCATGGCGCAGCCTCGAACCACGACTCCGGGCGACGGCGGGACCACCCGCCCGAAGCCTGCGGCTGGCCGGGCCGCGGGCGGATCGGCGGCCGCGACGCGATCGACCCCGGCCGCGACCCCGCGGCCGGCTGTGATCGCCCCCGCGCGATCGGCACCAGCCGCCGCCCGGCCGGCACCAGCCGCCCCCGCGCGGCCGGCACCTTCCACGACCCCGAGACGCGCCAAATCGAGCGGGCCGCGGCGGACACCGAGCCGGCCGCTGACGCCTGCCGCGAACACGCCCGCATCCGAGCCAGATCTGGCGGCGCTCAAGGCACACCTCCTCGCGACGGTCCGGGAGCACTACCCCCCGGCCGACCTCGGTCCACTGGAGCGCGCCTTCGACCTGGCCGTCGAGGCCCACGAGGGCCAGAGACGCGCGACCGGCGAGCCGTACGTCACGCATCCGATCGCCTCCGCCCAGATCACGGCCGAGCTCGGGATCGACCCGGTCGCCGTAACGGCCGCGATCCTCCACGACGTCCCCGAGGACACGGAATTCGGCCTGACCGACATCGACGACCGCTTTGGACCCGAGGTCGCCCGCCTCGTCGACGGCGTCACGAAGCTGTCGCGGTTCAGCACCCACAGCCACGAGCAGCAGCAGGCCGAGAACATCCGCAAGATGCTCCTCGCCATGGCCGAGGACATCCGGGTCGTCCTCATCAAGCTGGCCGATCGGCTCCACAACATGCGGACCCTGTACGGCCTGCCGTCCGAGAAGCAGCTCCGGATCGCCCGCCAGACCCAGGAGATCTACGCGCCGCTCGCCGAGCGCCTCGGCATCTGGCAGATCAAGTGGGAGCTCGAGGATCTCGCCTTCAAGGTCCTCGAGCCAGACCGCTTCCGGGAGCTCGCTCGGCTGCTCGACACCCGGCGCATGGGCCGCGAGGACTACATCAGCCGAGCGATCGCCGAGCTGACGCCACGCCTGACCGAGGCCGGCATCGACGCCGACCTGCAGGGGCGCCCGAAGCACATCTACAGCATCGACAAGAAAATGCAGCGAAAGTCGGCCGAGTTCGCTGAGATCTACGACGTCTACGCCATCCGGCTCCTCGTCGACGAGGTCAAGGACTGCTACGCGGCGCTCGGGATCGTCCACGCCCTGTGGCGTCCGATCCCCGGCCAGTTCGACGACTACATCGCGGTCCCCAAGAACAACCTCTATCAGTCGCTCCACACCGCGGTCATCGCCCTCGATGGCAAGCCCCTCGAGATCCAGATCCGGACCCACGCCATGCACCAGGTGAGCGAGGTCGGGATCGCGGCCCACTGGCGGTACAAGGAAGGCACGAAGAGCGACCGCGAATACGACGCCAAGCTCGCCTGGCTCCGCCAGCTCATGGACTGGCAGCGCGACGTGAGCGAATCGGACGCGACCGAGTTCGTCGAGGGGATCAAGCTCGACATCTTCCAGGACCAGGTGTTCGTCTTCACCCCGAAGGGCGACATCAAGGACCTGCCGGCAGGCGCGACCCCGCTCGACTTCGCCTACCGGATCCACACCGACGTCGGCCACCGAACGATCGGGGCAAAGGTCAACAACCGGCTCGTCCCGCTCGATTACCGGCTGAAGAACGGCGACATCGTCGAGATCGTGACGACCAAGGGCGAGCACGGCCCGTCGCGCGACTGGATGAATCTTGTCCGGACCTCGCACGCCCGCGAGAAGATCCGTCAATGGTTCAAGCGCAAGGACCGCGACGAGAACATCGTCCACGGTCGCGAGTCTCTCGAGCGCGAGTTGCGGCGGCTCGCCCGCAAGAGCCTCCAGGCGGTCGGCAATGACCGGATCGCCGAGGTGGGTCGAACCATCTACAACCACGAGACCCTCGACGACTTCTACGCGGCGATCGGCTACGGCGCGGTCAGCGCTCAGCAGGTCGTCGCCCGGCTTGGCGTGCTCGACGACACCGAGGTTGGCCTGCCGACCGTCGCCCCGATCCAGCCGGCGCGGACGGGCGGGGTCCGGGTCAAGGGAGTCGCCGACCTGCTCGTCCGCTTCGCGAAGTGCTGCCACCCGATCCCGGGCGATCCGATCGTCGGGTTCATCACCCGGGGCAAGGGCGTCACGGTCCATCTCCGGTCCTGTCCGACCGTCCTGAACGAACGGGAGGTCCCGCGCCTGATGGAGGTCGAGTGGGAGGCGGCGCCGGCCCAGACCTACCCGATCGCGATCCGGGTCGAGGCCTACGACCGGACGGGCCTGCTCAACGACATCACCCAGGTGGTCGCCGAGAACAAGGTCAACATCGTGGCCGCGGCCGTCCATGTGAACCCGGACCACAGCGCGATCGTGACGGCCACGCTCCAGGTCGCGTCGGTGTCGCAGCTGGCCCGGGTGATGAGCCGGATCGAGGCCCTGAAGGACGTCATCAACGTCCAGCGTGATCTCAACTGACGCGAGCCGATCCGGTTCCGAGCGCGCGCGTCTTCTCCTCGCGCAGCCAGATCGAATAGTCGAATATCGGTCGCCCGCGGACCGCGAAGGCTCAGTGCGCACGGGCGAGAGCCAGCCGGGCGGCCCCGCTCGCCGGCGGTCCGGACTCGGACGATATTGCTCACTGGGCGAGCGTTACGACGAACGACTTCGCCTTCGTTCGCCAACCTGCGCGCGGAGCGAGCAATTCGGCGAAGGAACACCGGATCGGGGAGCCGTTTTCAGCGATTCGTTCGTCGCAGCGCTCGCCGGGCGTGCAGCTGGCATTCACGGGCGGACCGTCGTCGCCCCGGCCCCTAGCTGATCGAGGCGAAGATCGTCGCGCCGAGCCAGATCCCGATCAGGCCGGCTCCGATGATCAACAGCGGCAGGGCTCGGTTGAGGCGCTCGGTCACGGCTTGTCGGCTTCTAGTCGCTCGCGCTTGGCTGTCGCGAACTCGTCGTCGGTCAGGTCGCCCGCTTCGTGGAGCTCCGCGAGGCGGGTGAGGTCGTCGACGAGGTCGGACGGGGCGGAGGCCCGGTCGTCGCCGCCGGGCGAGTTGAACCCTTCCGAGGCCGCCGGCCGCGGCGCACCCCAGGCGCCGGGGGCGAACTCGATCCGTGCCGGCTCGGCGGGCCGCCTCGTCGAAACACCGGATCCGAAGACGACGGCCTTGCTCGGGACGCTCGTCACAACCTGTCGGGTAAGCCGGTTGCCGGGTCGTCCCGCACGAGCTTCGCGCCACGCCAGGAGGCCGACCGCGAGTGGTGCTCCGCCCATCACCCAGAACAGGACGCCCGGGATGAGCCAGCCCCACACCGGTGCCGGTTCGGCATCGGGCGGATACAGGGCATATTCGAGAAAATTGAGCCCGAGGGACAGGAAGAGGGCCGGCCACCCGAGGGCCACCACGGACGCGGCGCGTTTTCCGATCTGCGATCCGAACCAGACGATGAGCCCGGCCGCCGCGAACATGCCGATCATCCCGCCGAACATCGCAATCGGGACACCGTCGGGACAGGGCTGCGCGCTGACGTACGGGCCGCCTTCGGCGCAGGCGCCCCCGACGTCCATCACGGCCCGCATGCCGAGGAAGAGCAGCGTGACCGACATGGTGCCGAGCGCGATCCCGCCGAGATACCCGGCGAGGACGCGGATGGACACCCCGTGTGGACCCACGCCGGGATCATACGGCCCGGCGCCGCGCTGAACGCCATCCGTTGTACGCGGGGGCGCTCGCCACCGACTTGCGGCGCCACCGAATCTCGGCGCCCGCCGGCGCCCGCCAGATCCGCGCGCGGTCCCGCTTGAGCCTCCTCCGAACGACGGGCAGGGCCACCGAGCTCCCGACCGGCACGACCCCCGAAGCCGTCGCCCGGTCGGACGCCATCACGGCCGCTAGACTTCGCGGACCATGCCGACCTATCGCGCCCCGCGGGGCACTCGTGACATCCTGCCGGCCGAGCGCCAGGGGTTCATCCGGCTTGAGCGCATCGGCGCCGACCTCGCGGCTCGCTACGGCTACCGCCCGATCGAGACGCCGCTCATCGAACAGACCGCGGTCTTCGAGCGCGGCGTCGGGGCGATCACCGACATCGTCGAGAAGGAGCTGTTCCGGATCGCACCGCGGAGCGAGGACGGCGAGTCGTGGGCGCTCCGCCCGGAGCCGACGGCGGGCATCGTCCGGGCCTACATCCAGCACGGGATGCAGACGCTGCCGCAGCCCGTGAAGCTGATGCTGACCGGGCCGATGTTCCGCTACGACCGACCGCAGGCCGGCCGCTACCGGGAGTTCTGGCAGTTCGATATCGAGGCGATCGGCGACTCGGGGCCGGCCGTCGACGCCGAGATCATCGAGCTCGCCGATCGCTTCAATCGCGACGCCGGTCTCCGCGACCCGGAGATCCTCCTGAACTCGATCGGCGACGGCGCGTGCCGGCCGGCGTACGTCGCGGAGCTCGCGGCCTGGTACCGCGCTCACCTCGACCGGCTGCCGTCGCTCGAGCGCGAGCGCCTCGAGCGCAACCCGCTGCGCCTGCTCGACTCGAAGGAACCGGCGATGGTCGAGCTCAACGCGGGGGCGCCGCGGATCACCGATCGCCTCTGCGACGCATGCGCCGAACATTTCGCCGGCGTCCGCTCGCACCTCGACGCGCTCGGCGTCGGGTATCGCCTCGAGCCGCACCTGGTCCGTGGCCTCGACTACTACACCCGGACGGCGTTCGAGATCTATCCGCGCGGGGTTGCGGGTCAGCAGTCGGCGCTCGGCGGAGGCGGCCGCTATGACGGGCTCGTCGAGCTGCTCGGTGGCAAGCCCACGCCCGGCATCGGCTTCGGGCTCGGCCTCGACCGGATCCTCCTGGCCCTCGACGCCCAGGGGAGCCCGCCGGTCGCCGACGCGGCGGCGGTCGCCGTCGTCGTCGGCACGGACCCCGCCGCCACCGCCGATCGCCTCCGGATCGCGACGGTCCTCCGGTCCGCGGGAATCGCCGCCCGCGCGGAGCTCGGCCAGCGCAAGCTCGGCAAGCAGCTGGAGTCGGCCGCCAAGGAGCGGGCCCACTTCGCGGTGATCCTCGGCGACGAGCTGGCCGACGGCCAGGTCCAGCTCAAGGACCTCGACGCCGGGAGCCAGAAGCTCGTCCCGGTCGAGGACCTCGTCCGCGAGCTCGAACGAGCCCGGACGAGCCACCACCACGGGACGCCCTCGTGACCGAGGTCCAGTGAGGGCGGCGGGTCAGCCGCCCGCGCCGAGATGGGCGTCGAGCGCGGCCCGCAGGACGTCCGCCGAATCGGCCGAGAACGCACACAGAAGGACGCGCCTGGGGAGCTCGTGGTCGGCGAGCCAGGCGGCGATCTCGGCCACTGCGACGCGAGCCGCGGCCTCGGCCGGGTAGCCGTAGATCCCGGTCGAGATCGCCGGGAATGCCACCGTCGCGCTGCCGGCCTCTTCGGCGAGCGCCAGCGACGATCGATAGCAGCTCGCGAGCGTCTCGGGCTCAGCGGCGGCGCCGCCGCGCCAGATCGGGCCGACCGTATGGATGACGTGCCGAGCCCGGAGCCCGTGACCGCCGCTGATCCGCGCCTCGCCGGGCGGACACGGCGCGAGACTGCGCGTCTCGCGGGCCAGCTCCGGGCCAGCGGCGCGATGGATCGCCCCGTCGACGCCGCCTCCGCCCTGGAGCGAGCTGTTTGCGGCATTGACAATCGCGTCGACATCGAGATCGACGATCGAACCGCGGACCACCTCGATCCGGCTCACCCCCGTCCTCCATTCCGATCCGCATCCGCCCGGGCAGGCAACTCCCGTACGATACGTCGGCCATGACCGACGCAACCCCGCTCGATCGGGGCGCGACCGACGCGCCCGCCGATCGTCTCGCGACGCCGTACCGGACCCACACGTGCGGCGCCCTGCGGGTCGGGGACGCGGGATCGACCGCCCGGCTGGCCGGCTGGGTCCATCGCCGGCGGGACCACGGTCAGCTCATCTTCCTCGACCTGCGCGACCGGCACGGGATCACCCAGGTTGTCATCGACCGGACCGCCGAACCCGATGCCCACGCCTCCGCGAGCCGGGTCCGGAGCGAGTTCGTCGTGACCGTCGAGGGCGAGGTCGCGGCGCGCCTGGCGGGAACCGAGAACCCTCGCCTGGCCACCGGCGCGATTGAGCTCCGAGCGCGCGATGTCCGGATCCTGTCGGAGGCGAAGACGCCGCCCTTCTATATCAACGAACCGGACGCGCCGATCGACGAGGCGCTCCGTCTTCGCTATCGCTATCTCGACATCCGGCGCGAGGCGATGACCCGTCGCCTCCTCCTCCGCAGCCGCCTCGTCCAGGCGATCCGCGAGGTCCATCACGCCCACGGCTTCGTCGAGGTCGAGACCCCGAACCTGATCAAGTCGACGCCCGAGGGGGCCCGCGACTTCATCGTCCCGTCGCGCCTCCAACCGGGCTCGGTCTACGCCCTGCCGCAGAGCCCACAGCAGCTCAAGCAGCTCCTGATGGTCGGCGGCATCGACCGCTATTTCCAGATCGCGCGCTGCTTCCGGGACGAGGACCTGCGCGGCGATCGCCAGCCGGAGTTCACCCAGCTCGACCTCGAGATGAGCTTCGTCGACGAGGACGCCGTCATGGCCTTCGTCGAAGCGATGATCATCGAAGTCTGCCGAGCGACGACTCCAGAACGGCCGCTTCAGTCGATCCCGTTCCCGCGCCTGACCTATGACGAGGCGCTCCAGCGGTTCGGCACGGACAAGCCGGACCTCCGGTTCGGGATGGAGCTCGTCGATCTCGGGACGCGGCTGGTCGATTCGGCGGGAACCCCCGCCTCGGGGTTTCGCGTCTTCGACGAGACGCTCGCGGTCGGCGGCCGGGTCAAGGCGATCGTGGCCCCGGGTCTGGGCGGCGCCTCGCGCAGGGAGATCGACGACCTGACCGAGCGGGCGCGGCGGTTCGGAGCCCGGGGCCTCGCCTGGCTGGCGCCGGACGCGAACGGCGAGGTCCGCGGGCCCATCGTCAAGTTCCTCGCCGACGACCTGGTCCGCGGCCTGATCGAGGAGACCGGAGCGGCTGAGGGCGACCTGATCCTCATCGTCGCCGACGCGGCGGCGGTCACCGCCGACGTGCTCGGCCGGCTCCGGGCGGAGCTCGGCGCGCGGCTCGAGCTGGCCGACCCGGACGTGCTCGCCTTCTGCTGGGTCAACAGGTTCCCGATGTACCAATGGGACGCGGAGAATGAGCGCTGGGACGCGACCCACAATCCGTTCAGCGGCGTCCTCCCCGAGGACGAGGAGCTGCTGACCACCCTTGACGGCGACCCGGCCAAGTCGTCGCCCAGGGACCCCGCCGGCCGGGCTCGGGCGATGCAATACGACATCGCCCTCAACGGCTGGGAGCTCGGCGGCGGATCGATCCGGATCCACCGACGCGACCTCCTCGCCCGCAGCTTCGCCCTGCAGGGCCAGTCCGACGAGGGGATGAAGGAGAAGTTCGGGGCGGTTCTCGAGGCGTTCGAGTATGGGCCGCCGCCGCACGGCGGGATCGCGCTCGGCATCGATCGCTGGGCGATGGTCCTCGCGAACCAGACGAACATCCGCGAGGTCATGGCGTTCCCGAAGACCCAGTCGGGCACCGACCTGATGCTCGAGGCGCCGTCGCCACCGGATCCCGGACAGTACGTCGAGCTCGGCCTCCGGTTCGTCGGCCTACCGCATGGTCCGACTGCCGAGCCCGAATAGGCCGTTCGTGCCGTCGGTGGAGGTCCGGCGTCTGACCGCCGACGGCATTCCGGCCCTCGCCCGCGAGGTCGATCGGGCCCGGGCCGCCGGCGAGTTCCGTGCGTCCTCGGATCCAGCCGCCGAGTTCTTCGTGAAGTCGGCCGCCGTGGATCCGGGGCTCGTCGCCGGGGCGTTCGAGGGCGACGAGCTGGTCGGGTTCGTGTCGGCCGAGTTCAAGGTGATCGTCGTCCGCCCGGATCGGCGCCGGAGGGGGATCGGCCGGGCCCTCGTCAAGATCGCGCTCGACAGCGAGCGGGCCCGCGGTCGCCCGCAGGCGATCCTCGGTGTGCTGCCCGGCGACGCTTCGACGACGGCCTTCCTGCGGGCGACCGGGTTCGCCTTCCATTCGACGCTGTGGGACCTCGATCTGCCCCGCGACTCGGCGGTCGCCGAGCCGGTCTGGCCGGACGGCCATGCGGCGCGTCCGTTCGACCGACGACGAGATGTCGGGCCGTGGGTCCGACTGTTCAATGCCGCCTTCGCGGACCATGCGACCCCTCTCCAGCTCGACGAGTCGTTCATCGTCGCCGGCCTGGACGACCCGGCGATCGAGGATGCCGACACGGGCCTTCTCGAGGAGACCGTCAGCGGCGATCTCGTCGGGTTCAGCGCCACGGCGCCGGTCCGCCACGGCGGGGTCGTCGCCGAGCGGGGCGAGATCTGGACCATCGGCGTCCGGCCCGATCGTCAGGGCGCGGGCCTGGGTCGCCAGCTGCTCCGCTGGGGTGTCCGCCGGCTCAGGGCGATCGGTGTCCGGGACGTCACGCTCGCGGTCAACGGCCGCAACGAACGGGCCCTCGGGCTGTACGAGACCGAAGGGTTCGTGCGGAGTCGAACGCGCGAGCGCTGGGCCAGACCGGTCGAGCGCGAGGCGCCCGCGGTTGAGCGGGGATGAGCCGCTCCGCGATCGCGGCCGGTGCAGGTCGAGACAGCGCCGGCGCCGACCTCGGCCTGCCCGGACCCCTCGTCGCGATTGCAAGGCGACCGCGGCTGGCGGCCTTCCTCGGCGCGTCGTGCATCGCCTTCAGCGGGATCTTCTATCGCTGGGCGGAGGTCACGCCGTCGACGGGCACCGTATTCCGGGCTCTGTTCGGACTGCCGTTGCTGGGGCTCGTCGCCTGGCTCGAGCATCGCCGGTATGGAGGCCTGCCGGCGCGGACGGTGCGCCTGGCCCTGCTGGCCGGTGTCCTGTTCGCGGGGGACCTGACGTTCTGGCATCACGCGATCGCCTACGTCGGAGTCGGGCTCGCGACGGTCCTCGGCAACCTCCAGGTGCTCATCGTCGGGGTCGTCGCCTGGTTTGCGTACGGGGAGCGACCGAGCCGCAACACGTTCGTAGCCCTCCCGATCGTGCTGCTCGGGGTGGCACTCATCTCCGGAGCGATCGGCGGTCGGGCGTTCGGTGCCGATCCGGCGCTCGGTGTGGTGCTCGGCCTGGCGTGTGCGTTGTGCTACAGCGGGTACCTACTCATCATTCGGCGGGGCGGTCGGGATCTCCGTCGGCCGGCAGGTCCGGTGGCCATCGCCACCGTCTCGACCGCGGCGGTCGCGGCGCTGGCCGGGGTGATCATCGGCGACCTGGACCCGACGCCGGCGGCCGCGAGCCTGGCCTGGCTGGCGATCCTCGGCCTGACCTCGCAATCCTTCGGCTACCTGCTCATCTCCCTGTCGCTGTCCCGCCTGCCAGCCGTCCTCACCTCGATCATCCTGCTCGCGCAGCCGGTGATGACGGTCGGGCTCGGGATCGTCCTGCTGGATGAGGCGCCGACGACTGCCCAGCTGCTGGGGGTCGTCCTGGTGATCGGCGGGATCGGGATCGCAACCGTCGGCGGCATGAGCGCGGCGCGCGTCAGACGGGCGGCGCGGGCGAAGGCCGGAGCCTGAATGTCATCCCGACACCGAGCTCGCCCTCGAGGTCGCTCGAGCCACAGGTACCGTTCAACCGGTGTCGCCCGCCGGGGCGTAGGGCGCCAGCGCCGGTCCCTCGAGCGGGCCGTCGTCGGGCGCCTCGGCTTGGGCCGCGCCCCACTCGTGAACGTGGCCGGTGACGGGGTCCTCCGGCCCGACGTACGGCGGGAGGTCGGCACGCGGGGTCTGGCGGTCGATCGCGACGCCCGGATCGCCGAGCTCGACGAGGCGGTCGGCGATGCCGGCCACGATCAGGTCCTCCACGATCACCCGCGGCATCCGGTCGGCGGCGATCGACCGCAGGGACGCCAGCGCCGTCAGCGGCATGAGCACCGGCCAGCCCGGGACGCCGTCCCAGGTCGGCCGGAGGAGGACGTCAGGCGAGGTGCCATGGAGCTCGATCATCGACGTCACGGTCTCGGGACCGACCCACGTCATCCGGGCGGGCCAGAGCAGGACCGCGTCGGTCTCGACGATCTCGGCCCGGGCGACGTCGGCGCCGCGCGCCATCTGCGCCGCCGGACCCTGCTCCGGCGGGGCGGGCTCGGCCAGCGTGACGGCCGCCCCCGCGAGCGCGGCCGCGACCGATCCGTCCGGATCGTACGAGACGACGACGATCGGGGTGGCGCCACCGGACCACGCGGCGTCGGCGATCCGCCGGACCGCCGGCGAGCCGTCGGCATCCGCCAGCGCCGATTCCGGCGAGGCGGCGAGGATGACCGCGGCGACGGTCACGCGCTCTCCTCCTGCTCGCGACGGTAGGTGACGGCGAGCGTGCCCATCCCCGGCTTCCAGCTCGATCCGCCGACGACGAACCCGATCGACGTCTCGGGATCCCAGCCCCACGACTGGCCGACCGGGAAGTAGCCGTCGCGGGCCATTCCCGGGAGGTCGGCTTCGTATGAATCGAGCGCGCTGTCGTAGGTGTAGCCCGTGTATCGGCGGAGCAGCACGGCCGGCGAGTCGCTGGTCATCCACCCAGTCTAGAACGCGGATGTTTGGACGGGGCCATGTTCCATGCGAGAATGGATGACCCATTTCTTCAGGAGCGCCGCCCGACCGTGCCCAT
>Ga0070706_100000923_pt1 | contig 32144 bp, 34 predicted proteins | sample KBSK5501metaG_FD_65476 | JGI IMG/M metagenome (GOLD analysis project Ga0070706, IMG submission 65476) | Corn, switchgrass and miscanthus rhizosphere microbial communities from Kellogg Biological Station, Michigan, USA - KBS K5-50-1 metaG | ecosystem: Host-associated > Plants > Roots >... | reverse complement strand
TAGTGGAACGCCGTCGCCTCACCGCAGTCCTCGTGGTAGTTGTCGAGGATTGCATGGTGGTTGACGTAGTCGTGCTGGAGCGAGACGAGCTTTCCGGCGGCGGTGGCACCGAGCCGTACGCGTTGCTGGGTGCGGGGACGATGGCCCACCGTCTGGAACATCATCTTGCGGCTGACGACGAGCTTGACCGGCTTGCCCAGCTGCCGCGCCGCAGCGACGGCGAGCGCACAATGCGTCCAGGGCCATAGCTTGCTGCCGAAACCCGAGCCGACAAACCTGGTGACGACCCGGACGTTCTCCTTCGGCAGGCCGAACATCTGCGCGAGAACGCCCCTAAGATTGAAGACGCCCTGTGACTCCTCGTAGATGGTCAGCATCGAACCGTCCCAGATCGCCGTCGTCGCCTGCAGCTCGATGGGGTTGTGCGTCTCGGTCGGCGTCACATAGACCTGGTCGAGCTTGACCGGCGCCTTTGCGAAAGCGCTCTCGGCGTGCCCGCGTTCGCTCTGCACGCGCTTGGTCGGGGCGAAGGTGGTCGCAACCACGTCGGGCTCGTCGTCGGCCTGGAGATTGAGATCGACGTTGTGCTTGTCTTTCGCGTACGTCGCGCGGACCGCATCGGCAGCGGCCTTGGCGCTCTCGAACGTATCGGCAACGGCGAGCGCGATGTACTGGCCGTAGTAGCGAACGACGTCATCTTCGAACGGCGGGCGGCGCTCGTCGACGATGCCCTCGAACCCCTGTCCTTGGACGGAACGGAAAATGTTTCCGATGTTCCCGCGGTGAAAGATCGCGCGCACGCCCGGCATCTTTTCCGCAGCGGCTGTGTCGAGCCTGACCACTCGGCCACTGGCAATCGTCGCCTCGACGGGAACGGCATAAAGCTGCCCGGGAAAGTGGAAATCGGAGGCGTACTGCGCCTTTCCGCTCACCTTCAACGGGCCATCCACGCGCGGCGTGCGGTGACCGAGCGGTGACGTCGTCGGGGTCTCTTGAGTTGTCGGCATGCTCCGTCCTTTACAGAAAATCAGCTCGTCGCGGCCGTCTGCAGCGCATGCGCGAGACAGCGCTTCGCCAGCTCGATCTTGAATGCGTTCTCGCTCCGTGGCTTGGCGCCGCGCATGGCCGCCTCCGCCGCGTTGCGGAAGTTCGTCGCGTTGGCCGTCTGTCCGACGAGCGCGGCTTCGGCCTCGGGGGATCGCCATGGCTTGGTCCCGACGCCGCCCAGGGCGATACGCGCCCGAGTCACTTTCCCGCCCGCCACCGTCATCACGACCGCCGCCGACGCCAGCGCGAACTCGTACGACGCCCGGTCTCGCAGCTTCAGATAGAGCTGCCTGCTTCCCGCGACGGGCGGTGGGAGCGTGACGTGCGTGATGAGGTCCCCCGGTTCGAGCACCGTTTCGCGGTCCGGTGTGCTGCCGGGCAGGAGATGAAAGTCCCCGATGGGGATCGCGCGGTTGCCCTTGGGTCCCTGCACGTGGATGGTCGCCTCCAATGCCGCCATCGCCACGCACATGTCCGAGGGGTTGGTCGCGATGCATTGTTCGCTCGTGCCGAGGACGGCAAGCGTGCGGTTGCTGCCGGTGATGGCGGGACAGCCCGTTCCGGGCTCGCGCTTGTTACAGGGCATCGCGGTGTCGCGGAAGTACATGCATCGCGTTCTCTGGAGCAGATTGCCGGCGGTCGTCGCCATATTGCGAAGCTGTGCCGATGCGCCGGCGAGAATCGCCTCCGACAGCGCGGCATAGTCTCGTTGCACGGCCGGATGGTGGGCGAGATCGGAATTCCGAACGGTGGCGCCGATCGTCAGCCCGCCCTCGGGCGTCGGTTCGATCTTGTCGAGCGCCAGGCGGTTGATGTCGATGAGCCGCGCGGGCGTCTCGACATTCAGCTTCATCAAGTCCAGCAGCGTCGTTCCGCCGGCGATGAACCGCGCGTCCGCGCCCTGCTGGGCGGTCTTCGCCCGCGCAGCAGTCGCAACCGCCGCTGCGGAATCCGGCGGCCGAACGAATTCGAAGGTATGCATGGATCGCTCCCGCTCGCGCTTAGGCGTTCTTGCGCACTTGTTGGACCGCGGCCACGATATTGGGGTAGGCGCCGCAGCGGCAGATGTTGCCGCTCATCAGCTCCTTCACGGCCGCATCGTCAGGACCGCAGGGTTCCTTGAGCAACGCAACGGCCGACATGATCTGTCCGGACGTGCAATATCCGCACTGGTATCCGTCGAAGGCAACGAATGCCGCTTGCATGGGATGCAATGCGTCGGGTGTGCCCAGGCCCTCGATGGTCGTGATCTCTTCCCCGTCATGCATCAAGGCCAGGCTGAGACATGAATTCACGCGCCTGCCATTCACGTGCACCGTGCATGCGCCGCATTGCCCGTGATCACAGCCCTTCTTCGTCCCGGTGAGAGCGACGGTCTCACGGATGCAATCGAGAAGCGTCGTCCGAGGGTCGACGCGAAGTGCGTGGTCCTTGCCGTTGATGCGCAGCGTGATCGGGACCGCGCCCTCGACGCTCGGTCCTTCGGCAGGTCCCGCGGGCGCGGCGCTCTGCCCGGGAGTGGTCTTTGGGTGCCCCGGTGCGCAAGCCGCCACGACTGCGGCGGCCGCCGAGGTTCCCGTGGTGAGAAGAAATGTCCGGCGGGTTGGTTTCGGCGGGCCCGACGGCGGATCGTCTGGCATAGAGCCTCCGGTCGAATCCGGAGCTTAATTGGAGCGACACAGGACTGTCCACCCCGGGGGTGAGGGTCCTCGCTCCCCGCGAGGAGCCGTCGCGTTAGAGTGCAGGCATGTGCCGCAACATCCGTACCCTCGCCAACTTCGCACCGCCGGCGACCACGTCGGAGATCCGCGCCTCGTCCCTGCAGTTCGTCCGCAAGTTGAGCGGGGCGAACAAGCCCCCGAAAGCGAACGAGGCGCTCTTCAACCGCGCGGTGGACGAGGTGGCCGCGGCCGCCGAGCGATTGGTTCGAGGATGGGCTACCAGCGCTCCGCCGAAAGACCGCGACGTCGAGATCCGAAAGTTGATCGAGAAGTCGCGCTTGCGGTTCGGCAAGGAGCCGAAGCGGACTCCCATCGATCCGGTCCGGTAGCGAGCGGAATGCGGCGGTCCTGACTTCGCGAAATGGAAACGAGTCCGCGAGCTCGGGTACTCAGCGTGGCCGCCGCGGTTCTGTTCGCGGGCGTCACCATGATCGTCGGCTATCTTCGAATCGGTCTGCCGCCGGTCATCATCGTGGGCGGCTCGAGCGTCGTCGGAATGGTGATGTGGATCCGGACCTACCTGCGCAGGCCGCTCGAGCCGCGCGTCATCCTTCCGCCGTTTCTCCTGACGGTCGCCGGTCTGGAAGTTCACATGATCGAGGAATACCTGACCGGTTTCGGGCCCGCGATGAGTCGGCTCTTCGACATCAGCTGGCCGGAACGCTCGTTCCTGATGGTCTTCGCGTTCATCGGTCCGACGCTGTACGCGCTGACCGCTCTCGGCCTGTTCTACCGCGTGCCGCTGGCCGGGTTCCTGGCATGGTTCATCTTCATCGGCCCCGGCGTCGCCGAGTTCACGCACTTCCTCTTCCCTCTGCTGAAGCCTGCGATCCTGCCGCAGCTCGCCCGGACGATCTCTCAGACGGTGTCGAACGGTCGCTTCGTCGCCGACATGCGGAACTACTACGTCCGAACGACGGGTGTGTACTACTTTCCGGGCTTGTACACCGCCGTCCTGCCGATGGTGCCCGGGATCCTGGGCATCCGAAAGGTGATCCGGGCGAGTCGAAATGCCGCTGCGCGATCTCAGGGCGCTTGGTCCGTGTGAAGGCCAACGGGCTAAGCGAACCCCCTCGCCCCCCGCAGGGGGGAGAGGGCTTCGGATGGCGGGAAAGATATTGGCCCCATTCCCTACTCCCCGCGCGCGGGGAGAGGGAGGGCTAGGAAGCTCGGGCGTGGACTGGTTGCGCTCGGGCGCCCCAGATCAAGAGCCAGAGCACGATCGGCAATTCCCCGAAGTTCAGAATCATCGTGACCCGGGAAACGGCAGGGGCGTACTGCGGGAGAACCAGTTCGGCAAAGGAGCTGGCCACGTAGCCCGTGCCCGCGATCATTAGCAGAACGCCCAGGACGCGGGGGATGAAACCCGATCGAATGACGAGAACCCCGAACGGAAATAGCTACAGCCCCCAGAAAATCTGAGCAACAAAGATTCCCTGGCCGTGCAAACGCAGGAACAGGTACGCCATGGCATCCCGTTGAGGTGCGTCGATTACCGACAGGAAGCTCGCGCCGCCCTTGGCGAGGTTCAGCGCGGCGACGTCGTTGAGCACGTTGAGAAACGAGATGGGGACGGAGAGCACGTACAGGATCAGCATCGCCAGGGCGTGTTTCTCGCTGACCCCCTTGAACAAGCGGTAGAGAACCAGTGCGACGAAAATGAAAACGGCCGCGCTGATCAACTCGGCCGCGATGCCCATGCGGAGAAGGGTCTCGGAGGCCGAATGCGATCGGCCGTCGCCGTCGCGTCTCCGGACACGATCAGCTTGCCGGGGACGTAGAGGAGTCCGAAGGGGGCGGGGAGGCCACCCAAGATATAGAGGAGTCCCGCGAGTCGGGCCGTCTTCTTGATCGAGTCCATGTCCTGGCTCTCTATACGCGACGCGTGGGATCTGGTTGCCTTCAGAACGTCCCCCTCACCCTGCCCTCTCCCCCGTGCGCAGGGGAGAGGGGCGTGGCTTGATGTGAATGCGGGGAAAGTCTCAAGCCGTCATCCCGAGGAGTGAGCGACGAGGGATCCCAGACTCGATCGCCACGCCGGCTACAGACCGCCTCTCCAACTTGCCCCCTCGCCCCCCGAAGGGGGGAGAGGGTCGGGGTGAGGGGGTGCCGCTTCCACGCCTCTGATTACCGGATTCGCGCGATCCGGCCCTGCGTCGGAAATCTCTCGAACTGGCGGGGATCGTGGCCGGGCACGACGCGGTCCGCGGATCCCGCGAGCTCGATCATTCGCGCCTGATTCCGGATGTTAGCGGGCTGATCGGCATCGCTGAAGGTGGCGCTGGCTTTGTGCTCGGCGAGATTCCGGTAGAGATAGCAGCTGTCCGACGCGAGGACGAAGGGCGTATCGCCACCGACGCGGATGTACTGCGAAGCGAAAGTGTGGCGCGCTCCGGTGTAGGCCCGGATGCCGGGAAAGATCTCCACGTCGTCGCCGTCGACGAGGCGCAGGCGGCCTTCCGTGTTCCGCTGCACGAGGGCCTTCACGTCGTCGGGATCGATGCCTCCGTGCTGTCCGCCCGGCTGCCAGGCGTCTCCGGTGTAATAGGCGAACTCCTGCTTCTGAATCCAAACCGTGGCTTTCGGGAAGAGGTCGATGCCGCCCATGTGATCCCAATGGGCATGGCTGATGACGACGTCGGTCACGTCTTCGGGCCGGACGCCGGCGAGCTTCACGGCTTCGTCGGGACGCAGGTAGTCGGCGGTGGGGAACTCCTTGAGCCACTTCTCGCGATGAAAGCCGCTGTCGAACAGGATGTTCCGGCCGCCGCCACGGATCAACCAGACGACCATCGCGATGTCGACCTTTTCGCCCTCGGGCGCGCCCATGACCAGCTCCGACACGGGAAAGCCCGCGAGGGTGCCGTAGCGAATGGCTTGGATGGAGTAATCGGGCGAGGGATCAGGAGGCGGAGCGGCGCACAGGAGAGCGGACAGGAGGAGCGAAAGGGATCTCATTCGACCAACCAGGCTTCTGGAGGTCAGTCTACCGTGCGCGATGACCTTGACGGGGAAGCGCCGCGTGGGCGGCCACGCGCCGCGTCGGGCTATTTCTTCGGGATGCGCGTCACCTGCGTGGCCGCGCATACCCACCGTCCGTCCCGTTTGACCCACGTGTCGGTGAAGCGGATCTGTTCGTCGATAGGCTTGCCGTTCTCCGTGCCTTTGATGTGGCCCTTTCCGGTCACGACGGCGGCATCGCCATAGACATGGACCTTCATGTCCCCGACCGTGAAGGTGTCGTACTTCGTTGTGCCCGACTTCATGCCCGCAACCATCTCGGCCCGACTCGCCATCTCCGCATCCTGGTTCGTGTAGACGTAGTCGGGCACCAGCAGCTTCTCGAGAGCGGCCGCGTCGCCGGCGAGGCCTGCCTTGGCCCAGTCGTTCTCGAGCTTGATGAGCGCCTGCGCGACATCCTCAGGGGGACGCGCCGCGGCCACACCGGCCATGAGGACCAGAGCTACGATCGCCAGAATCTTCTTCATCCCTCTTTCCTTTTCTCTCCGGAAGCTTTTCCCCGTACAACGTTCCGGCTGTGGGCCGACGCTCGGACCGCTACTTCGACAGCGTGTACTTGCCCCTGACCTGGTACGTCTCGGTCCCGTCGGCGTTCGGGGTGCCCGTGTAGATTCCGTTGCCGATGATGCCCTTGCACTTTCCGGTCCCGCTCGTGAACGTCCAGGTGCCGCTGCCGCTAACGAACTTGCCATCCTTCACGGTCGATGTGCCGTGGAAGCTGCACGCGCACTTGTCGCCGCTCGTGAGGGTCGCGGTGTGGTAGCCGTTGCTGGTCGACTTGTCGCCGCGGATCTCCTGCGTGAAGACGCTGACGCCGTCCTTGTACGCAACTCCGCCGATCTCGAACTTCGTCCAAGTGCACTGGGACTTGCCGATGGCATAGGAGTGGCCGTCGACGTCGCCGATCGCGACCGGGGTGAGGGGGTCGGATTTGCACGTGGCCGTGCCGGAGGTCTTCGTCTGCGCCAGGGCCGACGCGGCGAGCGCGGCTGCGCCAAGGAACACAAGGGCAGTCTTGATCCGCATGAATCCTCCTCCATCGGCGGGATGCCGACGTTGCTTTTGCGGGCGAGTCTCTGTCCGCCGGCGCGGCAAGTCAAGGGAAGATGGGTCCGTCTTGATTTGCTGACTTCGCCGCGCGCGGACCCCCTCACCCTGCCCTCTCCGCCGCGGACAGGGGAGAGGGGAAATCCGAGAAAATGGCGCCGGTCCTAATTCCTGAGTTCGGCGGCGGCGCCAGAGGATTTCAAGGATCCGCCCATACGTCACGCTTGCGCAGCCGAGATACGATTCCATCGAGGAGGTAAACATGAGAGGCCGTTTGCTGACGATGAGTCTGGGAATCGGAATCCTGCTCGCGGGAGTCGCCTTCGGGCAGCAGAAGCCCGCGGAGAAGGCCAAACCGGCCGCGCCGCCCGACCAGCAGGCGGCGATGGAGGCGATGAAGAGGGCGGGGACTCCGGGAGAGGCCCACCAAAAGCTCGAGCCGATGGTCGGCACCTTCGACGTGACGATGAAAATGTGGATGGATCCTTCGAAGCCGGCGGATGAGACCACGGGAACCTCCGAGAACTCCTGGGTGCTAGGGAACCGCTTCGTCGAGACGAAGTACCAGGGGACCTTCATGGGTCAGCCGTTCTCCGGGATCGGCTACACCGGATACGACAACACCACCAAGAAGTACGTCGGCACCTGGATGGACACCGCGAGCACGGGCGTGATGGTTTCGAAAGGGACGATGGCCGGCAACGTCATGAAGTCGAGCGCCTCGATGGTCGACCCCATGACCGGGAAGATGACGACGCTCACCATGAAGACGACCGTCAAGGACAACGATCACCACACGATGGAGATGTCGGGCCCCGGTCCGGACGGCAAGGTCTACAAGATGATGGAGATCGAGTACAGCCGGAAGAAGTAGACGGTTTCAGTCCTGATTTGTTGATTTGAAGAGGTGATTTGAAGAGGCGGCGGAGCCGTTCCGCAGGATCCTCATGAGTCCCTCCCCCTCACCCTGACCCTCTCCCCCGCACGCGGGGGAGAGGGGATGCTGAGCACGGGCGCGGTGCCGCGAGTCTGGGATCCCTCGCTCCGCTTGGGCTGACGGCTATTCGGCCAGATAGGATCGCCCTTAGTCGAAACACGATGTCGCTCTATGCGTTCGCGTTTCTGATCGGCCTCGTGACCGGGCTGCGGTCGATGACGGCGCCCGCCGCCGTGAGCTGGGCCGCGCGTCTGGGCTGGCTGAATCTCCAGGGTACTCCGCTCGCGTTCCTGGGCGCCGCGGCGACGCCGTGGATCTTCACGCTCGCGGCTCTGGGCGAGCTCGTCGCCGACAAGCTGCCGAAGGCTCGCAGCCGCAAGTCGCCTCCGGCATTCATCGCCCGGATCGTCGTGGGAGCGCTCTGCGGGGCCGCCGTCGGCGCGGCCGGCCACGCGCTCGTTGCCGGCGGCGTCGGGGGCGTCGTCGGTGCTGTCGCGGGGACGCTGGGCGGCTACGAGTTTCGAACGCGGCTCGCGCGGGCGGTCGGCAGGGACTTGCCGGCCGCGCTGCTCGAGGACATCATCGCGATCGTCCTGGCGATTCTGGCCGTGAGAGGAGCGCGCTCGATCGGCTGAAAGCGCCGCCCCTCTCGCCGGCCGCGGGGAGAGGGGGGAATCTGAGCGGGATCGCGGCCGCTCGAGTTTGGGATGAACGAACGGGCTTCGCCCGTCGTTGCCTACTGCCGGGGGTCTGCCTTCGGTGGTCGGCTTTCTCGTCGCTCCACTCCTCGGGATGACAGGCTCTGCGCCCCCAGAGTCAGCCCGGGATGGGGGACCGCAGGTCCGCCTAGCCTTCCCGAGCTCTCGATCGCAACGTGAGCTGACCCGCACCGACGTGGGCGTGGAGACGGTGTCGACCGCTCCCGTTCGTCCGGAACGAGCGGAACAGTCCGCCGTGCGACTCGTGGAACGGGACGGCATCCAGCCCACCGGTTAACACGGAGGCATCGACGTGCGAGTACTCCTTCGCGTCGCCCACGTCGACGGTCAAGTCGCCGGCGTGGAGCTCGACGTCCTGGTTGCTCGTGACGTTCTTGACCTGGACGTCGCCGAAGGGGATGCGAGCGGTGAGATCGGTGTCCGACGGGATGCGGATCGTGATCGTGAGGTCGTGGCGCGGCCCCCCGCAAATGCGCATTTCTGCGGTTCTCCCCCTGCGCTCGAACCGGACCATCAGCTTACGGGCGTCGTGCGCGCTTCGCCCCGACAGCTCGACGGAGACCTTGTTGTCGGCGGTACCGATGATCTGGACCTCCGCGGAGCGAACACGGAGCCGGAGCTTGCCGCCCGCGGGGAAATCCGCGGAAAAGGGGTGGTTGGCGATATCGGTGGCCTGGAGCCTCGTCTGGGCGAAGCAGGGCGGCGCGAGCAAGGCCGCGCAGGTAAGGAGGACGGCTGAGCGAAGCATGCGAATACCTCCTCTCCGACCCTACGCAGGAACGTGCTCGCTTGTTCTTGGGAATGTTCCCCCCGAGCTCGTCAGGCAGTCGACGATTCGAACGACCCGGCCGCGGAGAGAAAGGGCTGCCTCTAGCCTCGCCTCGAGCCTCGCGGGCGGTCTTGACGGCGGGCGGGATCCCTCGCTTCATTCGGGATGACGACCTTATCGGCGAGGACAAGCCCCTCACCCTGACCCTCTCCCCGCACGCGGGGAGAGGGGAATCGCTGAGCGCGGTCTCGGCGAGTCCCGCTGGGCGCGGTGGGCGTCGAATTTTCAGCGAAGAAAAGTGGGAACTCTCGGGCTCCGATGCTCGTACGTGTTTTCTGTCTGCCGTCGCTCGGGGAGGGCGGCGGCTCCGAAAGGACGGAGCGGGATCGTCGAAGGGTCGCCGCGTTTCGAGGCCTGAATCGCCAGCGGATTGCGACTCCATTTCTCGCCTAGGGAGAAGCGCACATGACTCGCAGGACCAACGCACGGGTCGCCGGTTTCGCATTCCTCATCTACATCGCGGCCGCCTTCAGCGGAATGGTCCTTTCCAACGGAGCGGCCAGCGGCGAGGGGACCGCCGCCAAGCTCGCGAGCATCGCCGGGCACGCACCGCAGATGCGCCTGGGCATCCTGCTCGAGCTGGTCGGCTGCTTCTGCGCCCTGGTGCTGGCCGTGACGCTGTACGCGATCACGCGCGACGAGGACCCGGACCTCGCGCTTCTGGCCATGGCCTGTCGCGTGGCCGAGGGCGTGACCGGCGCGATCTCCTTGCAGAGGGGGGCGGGAAGGCTCTGGCTCGCGACGGCCGCCGGAGCCGACGCGCCGGATCCGGCGGCCGCGAACGCGCTCGGCGCGCTGCTGCTGGGGCTGCCGGGCTGGACCACCGAGATCGGCGCGACCTTCTTCGCCGTCGGCAGCACGCTTTTCGCCTATCTCCTCCTGCGCGGGCGGATCGTCCCCGTCGCGTTGGCGTGGCTGGGCGTGCTCGGGTCGATTCTGACCGTGGTGATCCTCCCCCTGCAGCTCGTCGGGGTCCTGCACGGCCTGATCACGGACCTCATGTGGCTGCCGCTGCTGGTCTTCGAAGTGACGCTCGGCCTGTGGCTGATCATCAAAGGCGCCGCCATGCCGCCGCGGAGGCAATCGGCATGACGTTGGCCGAGCTTGACCCGTCACCCTGCCCTCTCCCCCGTGCGCGGGGAGAGGGGAAGGCTAGGCACAAATGTGGTGGGTCGCTTCGCTCCTCGGGATGACAGGGCGCTGCGCGCCCAGGTTCACTTGGCGAACTCGGCGAGCTTGCGCAGGCGGAAGCTGGGGTCGCTGGCGAAGTCGTGTTGCAGCCAGCCGAGGTGCCCGGAGCCGAAGATGACCAGCACACGCTCGGTCGGAGAGTCGGCGAGCCGCACGACGTTGCTGAAGATGCGCATGTTGCGGCGGAACCAGTCGGCGACCAGGTCGGCGCCGGCCCAGTCGCCGGGCTCGCCGAAGTGCGCGTCCCGGTAGTAGAAGCCCACATCCTCGGTGACCCTGTCGTCGGAGTTCATGTAGAGCAGCGTCTCGAGGACGGTATGGGAGGCGAGATACGCATTCTGCGCCTTTACCGTGCCGCCGATCTCACCCATCATCGCGTCGAGATCCTTCGAGCGGCCGCTCGCCTTGGCGTAGTCGACGATGCGCTGGAACGGGAACTCGCCGTCGACGTCCACCGGGTACACGGTCTTGTGCCCGAGCTCCCTGGCGAGTCGCAAGCCGATCTGATCGATCTCGTTGCGCGTCAGCTCGTACTTGCCGGCCAGGTAGTCGGCGTAGCGCTTGGGAATGCGGTCTTCGTAGACGTCGGCTTCCACCGCGATCTTCGTGGGATGGAATTTCGTAAGGACCGCGATGACCTGCGCGATCTCGGCCTGGCGCTTGGGCGTGAGCACGTCGTCGGCCTGCATGTTGAAGATGTCGTGCCCCGGGTTGGCCATGTGGTAGGTGCCGAGCACCAGCACCTCGGCGCGGGCGGGCTTCTCCGCCCGCGATTGCTGTGAGAGGGCGGGAAGCGCGGCGCCGAGTGTCAGCGCGAGCGTGCAGAGAAATCTCGTCATGACCATAAGACGATCATCCCATGCGGAAATCGGGTCAGTCGTCCTATGTCTGAAGTCAAGGAGGGCGAGGAGCTTCAGCATCCTATTCGTGGTCTTGGCCACAGGTCGTTTATTCGGGTCCGGCGCGGCGCCGCAGCATGAACTTGCGACCGTACGAGGGTCACGACTGACCACGCGGTAGCCGTCTCCGGGGAGAGTCTCGATCGCCCGCCTGGAACTTAGTTCTGCTTGATCCGGCTGAAGTTGACCCGGTACGGCTGACCGCTCTGCGCGATGGCGAGGAGGCGATGACAGAGCTTGCGGGCGACGGCCACGATGGCGCGCTTTCCCCCTCGACGAACCTTGATCCTGTCGTAGAAGCGGCGCATCTCCGGATCCTTGCCGATCAGGATCCAGGAGCTCTCGACGAGGACGCTGCGAACGACGGGGTTGCCCTGGCGGGTGATGTGACCGTGGCGGATCCGGTCGCCGCTGGAGTGCTCGGAGGGAGTCAGACCGGCGTAGGAGCTCAACGCTTCGCCGTCGGGGAAGCGGCTGAAGTCCACGATCTCCACTACCAGAGTCAAAGCCGTCAGCCAGCCGATGCCCGGTACGGTCGACAGCAGCTCCACCATCGGCGCGTAATCTGCGGACCGAGCCATCTGCTGCAGCTCCTTAGTCAACGCATCCACGCGGGCGTCCAGATCGAAGTAGAGACCACGCAACTCCTCGAGCACGCGATCGAGCGAGCGATCTTCCAGCTTCAACCCGCGCAGCCACGCCTCGAAGTCCCCGCTCCAGTGTGCTCCTGCTTCTTCCGGAACCTCGACGTCGTAGGTCAAGAAGAACGACTTGATCCGCACCATCGCCGCACACCGGTCTCTCTGCACCCGGTGTCGCTGGCGCACTAGCTCGCGCTCCGCCCGCTGCCGCGCCTCCGGAACGAAGATCGGCCGCAACAACCCAGCCTCCAGAGTCCGCGCCAGCTTAAGCCCGTCCCGACGGTCCGTCTTCACCCGGTTGCCGATCTGCCCAGGCACGTGCGCCGCCGACACCACCATCGAGTCCACCTGGCGCGACCGCAGCCAGTCGTGCAACCCGTAGCCAAATGGGCCCGTCTCGTACGCGCTATGGACCCGACATCCCTTCAGCCGCGCCAGCAACCCGTTGAGCGCTTCTCTCCTCGCCGGAAAACTCGCGCTCAGCAACGTCTCGCCTCCCGAACGAGCCGTCACGTGCCACGACGTCTTCGAAATATCTAACCCGAGAAACACATCCGACCCAGGCGCCAACCTCATCCCTTCTCGCATCGCACTCCTCCTCTTCTTCAGAGTGCCACGCGAGCCCCTCTCATCCCTCGGCGCCTGAGCCACGCACCGAACATAGCGGTTGATTTGCTAACTTCGTAGGTATCCAACGGGACCGCGACGAGACTGGCCTCCGGCCTCCTCGGGATGACGGGCGCTTCGCGCGCGGAGTCATTCCTCCCTCAACGCCGTGACCGGATCGAGCGTCGCAGCGCGATGTGCCGGCAGAAGGCTCGCGGCGGCAGCGACGGCGGCGAGGCCCGCCGCGGCGAGCGCGATCGTGGCGGGGTCGCTCGGCTGCAGACCGAAGAGGAGCGATCGCGCGAACCTGGCCGCGCCGATCGCGAGAACGATGCCGATGGCGAGCCCGAGCGCGAGAAGCGTTCCGGCTTCGCGCAGGACGAGGACGAGGATGTCCTTGCGGGTGGCGCCCAGAGCCATGCGGACGCCGATCTCGTTGCGGCGCCGGACGACCATGAAGGAGACGACGCCGTAGAGGCCGATCATCGCGAGCAGCGAGGCGAGGAAGCCGAAGAAGCCGGAAAGGCTCGCCATCAGGCGGTCGCGCAGGAGCCCGTCGCGAAGGATGTCGCGGAAGAGCCGGAAATTGATGTCGATATCCGCACTGAGGCCGGTGATGGACGAGCTCAGAGACCGCAGCAGGGTCGAGAGCGGAAGATCGGAGCGCACGACGATCGAGATCCACGGACTAGGCTCGTCGTCCTGCGCCTGAGACAAATAGACGATCGGAGTGAAGTCCTCGCGGAGCTTTTCGTACTTGGTGTCTCGGGCGAGGCCGACGATCTGGAAGCGTCGGACCGTGTCGCCGCCCTGGTTGTCGATCTGAAGGCTTCGACCGATCGGGCTCGCTCCGCCGAGGAACTTGCGGGCGAAGGTCTCCGTGACGATGGCGACCGGCTCGGATGCCGGCCCGTCCCGATCCTCGAAATCTCGGCCGGCCAGAAGGCTGGTGCCCATCGTCCGGAAGTAGCCTGGCCCGACGCGGTTGAAGTTGGCGGTCTTGCGCCGAACCTCGGTCCCCACGATGCTGATCTGTTCGTTCCAGTAAGCGCCCGCCAGAGGCACGATCCGGGTGAGGGCGGCGCCGGCCACGCCGGGGACGGCCCGAACGCGCTCGAGAAGCTCGCGCCGAAACTCGATCCGTCGCTCCCGAGGCACGCGCAGCCGCGTGCAATCCGTGACGACGTCGAGGATGTGGTCCCGCGAAAAGCCGGCGTCGAGCGAAAGAAGGTTGCGCAGACTGCGGACGAAGAGGAGCGAGCCCACGAGCAGGACGAGAGACAAAGCGACCTGCGAGACGACGAGGAACCGGCGGACCGACAGCCGCGCGCCCGCGCCCGCGATGCCGCGGCCTCCCGTCTTCATCGCCTCGATGGGGTCCGTCCGCGAGGCCTGGACGGCGGGAAGCAGGCCGAAGAGCACGCACGTGAGCGCCGCGAGGCCGGCCATGAAGCCGAGGAGACGCAGGTCGAGGGGCATGTCGACGAACCATTGCGTCTCCCGCGTGCTCAGGAAAGAGACGAGCGATCGGCTCAGCGCCTGAGCGAGCGCCGCCCCGCAGACGGCTCCCGCCGCCGCCAGCACGAGGCTCTCGGCGAGGAGCTGGCGGATGAGCCGGCGACGCGACGCGCCGAGCGCCAGCCGGACGGCGATCTCGCGCTCGCGGGCGCTCGCGCGCGCGACCATCAGGTTCGCGATGTTGGCGCACGCGATCAGGAGAACCAGCGCGGAGATGCCCAGGAGAAGCCACAGAGGATCCGAGTAGTCGTCGCGCAGGTCGGAAAAGCCGGTCGCGGCCGGTTTCGCGGCGAGCTTGAAGGAGAGGTACTTCTTGGCGTCTGTCGCGTCGTAGTTCTCCGGCAGCGTCGCCTTGAAAATGCCGGGGGAGATCGCCGCGAGATGCGCGTTCGCCTTCTCGAGCGTCCAGCCGGGCGCGAGCCGGCCGACCGCCGCGAGCCACCAATCGGAACGCTTCTCCGTCCTGGGCGACTCCGCGATGAGATTCTCGGCGCAGATGGGCAGCGCGACGTCGAACGCACGGCCGACCTCGACGCCGAAGAAGCGCGCGGGCGTGACGCCGGCGATCTCGAAGGGATGGCCCTCGATCCGGATCGTCTCGCCCTGAGAGAGCTCTCGTCCGCCGAGCTCGCGCTGCCAGAAACGCTCGCTCAAGACGACGGCCGGCGAGGGGCAGCCGGGCATGTCGTCGCCGGGCCCCAGCACGCGGCCGCGAAGCGGGCCGACGCCGACGGTGTCGAAGAACGTCCCGCTGATCCAGAGTGCGTCGGCGAAGCGAGCTTCGCCGCCCGAGGAGAGGTTGACCCGATCGGCGCTCCACACCGCGAGCTTCGAGAACGCCTTCTGCTCGCGACGGATGTGGTCGAAGAGCGCCGAAGTGAGCTGCGGATAGTGACCCGAAAAGCTGCCGCTGCGGCCCTTCTCCGGCTCGATGCGTACGTTCAGGAGCTGCCGGGGCCGCGCGACGGGAAGGCTTCGCAGGCGCACCGCGTCGAGAAGCTGGAAGATGGCGGTGTTGGCTCCGATGCCGAGGGCGAGCGAGAGGATCGCGATCGCGGAGAACGCCGGCTCGAGCCGCAGGCGCCGGGCGCCGTAGCGAAAGTCTTTGGCGAGGCCGGAGAGCCAGCCGGCGCCGTCCTCGGAGGGCGGAACGCGCGACGGCGATGGTCCAGGCAGCGATTCCGACAGCATCGCGGCGAGTCCTCGATCGGAAAGCCCGGAGAGCTCCTCGAGCACGGCTTGCCGCGCCGTGTCGGGCGACGCTCCGCGGGCGGTGAGCTCGGCGTAGCGGTCGTCGAGATGCTGCGAGATCTCCTCGACGACCGAGGCCTCGCGGACCGGATCGACGGCGAGGCCGGCAAGACGCTCCCGGAGCTCGCGCGACCAGTCAGGCATGCTCGGCCTCGGTGATCCGTCTCATCGCCTCGACGAACGCCGACCAGGCGCTCTGCTGCATGCGGAGCATCTTTCGGCCGGCGGCCGTGAGGCGGTAATACCGGCGGCGCCGCTGCGACGGCTTCTCGACCCAGCGGCCTTCGAGCAGGCCGCGAGCCTCGAGGCGATACAGAAGGGGATAGAGGGAGGCGACGTTGAAGCGCAGCGCGCCGCCGGATCGCGTCTCGATGAGCTTCCCGATCTCGTAGCCGTGGCGGGCTCGGTGCTCGACGAGCGACAGGACGAGGAGCTCGGTCGAACCCTTCTTGAGCTGCCGGTCCAAGGTCACCATATGTTTCATTACGACATATCGCTAACAGAGTTATGTCGCGAAAGGGCGTCTTTTCCCCCTGGTCGGTACGGGACCCCGCAGGAATGCGGGGTGCCAGTCGCCAGGGACGGCGAGAAAACCCCCTCGGACCCTCTCCGGAAGCGCCAAAATGAGGCTTTCGGAGACCCCTTGCTTACCGAGGGGAGGATGCCGTAGACTCCCCTCGGAAACCGATATGAGTAAAAACCCGACGCCCCAAGCCTTCGTACTCTCCCCTAGGAAACCGATATGAGCAAACCCGCCGACCTCGTCCAGGGCACCCTCGATCTGCTCCTTCTGAAAATCCTGGCGCTGCAGCCGCTGCATGGATGGGCCATCAGTCTTCGCCTGAGATCCCTCTCTTCCGACGTGCTGCAGGTCAGCGAAGGATCTCTCTACCCGGCGTTGCACAAGTTGGAGCAGGAAGGCTGGATCAAGGCCGAGTGGAAGCAGACCGAGAACAATCGGCGAGCGAAGTTCTACTCGCTCACCCGCCTGGGAAGAGCGGAACTCGAATCGGAAACGGCGAACTGGCAGCGGCTGTCGTCTGCTATCTCGCACGTCGTCCAGCTCTCAGAGGCTTAGAAGACCATGCGGATGGAACACTGGTGGTTCACGGCGCCGTTGCGGCTCAAGTCCATCTTCCGCCGCCGCCGGGTGGAGAGTGAGCTCGATCAGGAGCTCCAGTTCCACCTCGAGCACAAGATCGAGGAAGGCATCGCCGAGGGGCTATCCCCGGAGGAGGCGCGATACCGGGCCATGCGCGCGATGGGGGGGCTGGAACAACGGAAAGAGGAGATCCGGGACGCCCGCCACATCCACTGGTTGACGGACTTCGTGGACGACTTGCGGTACGCCATTCGGAGCCTGCGCCGCACTCCCGGATTAACGGCGTTCGTCGTCGTCACCATCGCGCTGGGGATCGGGATGACCGCAACGCCTTTCAGCATGCTCGACGCGCTGATCTTCCGGCCGTATCCCGTGCCGCATCCGAAGGACGTGGTCACCCTCGTGAGCACGTCCCGCGACAACGCCTTCGACTCCTTCTCCTACCGCGAGTACCTGGACATCCGCGATCACGCCAAGAGCTACGAGGGTGTGATCGCGAACGCCCCTCTGATGGGAGTGGGCTTCAGCTCCGAGCCCCGAGCGACGCCGCTTGTCCGGGGGGGAATGCTCGTCTCCGGCAACTACTTCCGGGTGCTCGGCGCGGAGCCCCGGCTGGGGCGGGGCTTCCGCGCCGACGAAGACCGGGCGCCCGGCCGGGACGCCGTGGTGGTCCTCGGTCCGGACTTCTGGAAGAACGAATTCGGGAGCGACCCCTCGGTCATCGGTCGCACGATTCGGTTGAACGGAAGGGACTTCACGGTCATCGGCGTCGCCCCCGCGACGTTCACGGGCATGTTCATCTTCTCGCGCCCGGATCTCTACGTGCCGCTCGCGATGGCGCCGCTCTTTTCGACGAACCCGAAGAAGAATTTCTTCCTCGATCGCGGCGATCGCGAGCTGACGGTGAGGGCGCGCCTGAAGCCGGGCACAACCGTGCGCGAGGCGCGGAACGAGCTCGCCCTGCTCGCGCGGGACTTCGAGCGCGAGTATCCCAAGTTCAATCGGGACCGCGGCGCGGCGGTGCGCACGCAGTTCGAGATGCGCACGCGGGACGACGACGGGAACTGGAAGTTCGGCGTGATCTTCACGATCCTCGCGCTCGCGGTTCTGCTGGTGGCGTGCACGAACGCCGCGGGCCTCCTTCTGAGCCGGGCTCGCACGCGGACGCGCGAGATCGCCGTTCGGCTGGCGATAGGCGCCGGCCGCTTCCGGCTGATCCGGCTGCTGTTGACCGAGAGCCTCGTGCTCGCGTTGCTGGGCGGACTGGGCGGGATCGCCGTCGGTTACGCCGGCATCACGCTGCTCTCCAGGTTCCAGATTCCGACCGAGCTGCCGGTCAAGCTCCCATTTCGGATGGACACGCACGTTCTGCTGGCGAGTCTCGCCTTTTCGGTCTTGAGCGCTCTGTTCTGCGGGCTCGCGCCGGCGCTCCAGAGCACGCGCATGGATCTCGTGAACGGGCTCAAGTCCGGCGACGGCGACGAGCCCGGCCGCAAGCGCCTCTGGGGCCGGAACGCGCTCGTGGTCGCCCAGATCGCGCTGTCCCTCATGCTGCTCGCGGCGTCGTTCCTGATGGCCCGCGGCTTCCAGCGCGCCATCGCCATGGGAACCGATTTCGCGAAGGACGTGAAGGATCACCTGCTGATGATGAGATTCGATCCGCGTCTCGTGCAGTACAACGAGGCGCAGACGCAGCAGTTCTACAAGAGGCTAAACGAACGCGTCCGGCAAGAGCCCGGCGTTCGGAGCGCGGCGTTGACCCAGAACCCTCCTCTCGGACTCGACAACTTCGGCGCGGTCTCCTTCGTGCCGGAAGGCTTCCAGATGCCGCGGGACCGGGAGAGCTTCACGGCCGACATGGACACCATCGACGAAGGGTTCTTCGAGACGATGGACGTGCCCGTCCTCCGTGGCCGCGGCTTTCGGGCGTCCGACACCGCGGACGCGCCGCTCGTCGCCGTGGTCAACGAGCACTTCTCGAAGCACTATTGGCCGAACGGAGACGCAGTGGGCAAGCGCATTCGCCTCGATCATGCTGCCGGCACTCCCGTCGAGATCGTCGGAGTCGCGCAAACGATCAAGTATCGCGACTCGTTCGACAAGGGGATCGATTTCGTCTACATGCCCCTCGCGCAGCATCCCGTCGCGCGAATGATCCTGCTGGTGCGATCGAACGGCGATCCGCTTCAGCTGGTCGAGCCGATGAAGGACGTCGTCCGGAGGCTCGATGCGAACATGCCGATCTCCGAGATGAGGACTTACTCCGACCTCTATCGATACGCGGCCGTGGACGGGCCCGGCGTCGCCGTCAAGCTGGTCGGTACGCTGGGCGCGGTGGGCCTGGTGCTGGCCATCGCAGGACTGTACGGCCTGGTCTCTTACAACGTGACCCGAAGAACGCGCGAGATCGGCATCCGCATGGCCATCGGGGCGCAGCCCGGCGACGTATTGCGCCTCATGATGGGCAAGGGCCTCGTGCTGGTCGGCATCGGGACGGTGATCGGGCTGACGATGGGTGTCGCCCTCGAGCGGCTCATGAACTCGATGCTGTTCAACGCCGGAGGGGTCGACATGCTGGTCTATCTCGTCGTCGTGCCGGCGATGGTCCTCGTGACGATGCTGGCGGCCTACGTGCCCGCGCGGAAGGCATCCCGGATCCCGCCCACGATGGCGCTGCGCTACGAGTAGTCCGGGGTGCTCGACCGGCTTCTTCCCCGGCGCGTCGACAACACGTATCGCGGCCACAAGCTGGCGCTCTGGCTCTTCGGCCTGCTCCTCTTCATGAAGGCGGCCATCAGCGTGAACTCCATCCTCAATGGCTACACCGTGGCGCAGTCCGCCGACGGAATCCCCCTGGACACATTCACTCCCGGCGGCGCGCGGACGGTGGTGTCTCTTTTCGGGCTCCTGGGAATCTCCCAGCTGATCTTCTGCCTGCTCGGGATCCTGATCCTCGTCCGATATCGCGCCCTGATCCCCTTCATGTTTGCCCTGTTGCTGCTGGAACACCTGAGCAGAAGACTGTTTCTTCAGCTCATGCCGACCGTCAGGACCGGAAAGCCACCCGGACCAGCCATAAATCTCGGGCTTCTCGCCGTGATGATCGTCGGTCTGGCGCTATCGCTGTGGGATCGAGCCGACCTTCAGGCTGCGGAGGGCCAAAGCTGAACTCCTGCAGACGCGGCGGCGATATATTGACCGCCGCTTGACTTGGAAGGCGACATCATGCGCACGGCAAGAGTGACGCTCGCAATCCTTTTTCTGCTGAGCAGCGTCCCGGTCCGCGCGGGCGACGAGAAAAAGGCGTCCTGGAAAGTCTCGGGTGTGATGGAAGAGGCCTGTTCCTGCGACGCCGCGTGCCCGTGCTGGTTCGCTTCGAAGCCGACGCGCTCGCACTGCAGCGGCGGCCAGGTCAACTTCATCGTGAAAGGAAGCTACGGCGACGTTCCCTTGGACGGCCTCGCCGTCGGGACTATGGGACAGAACCCTGACGGCACCACCATGATGGAATCGTTCGGCAAGTGGGACTTTGCCGACGTCTACATCGACGAGAGGGCCAACGCTCAGCAGCGCCGGGCGCTCGAGGCGATCGCGAAGGCCACGCTGCCTCTGGGCGCACCACCCGAGAGAACGCGGATCCGGTACGTACCGATCACGCGCAAGGTGGAGGGCTCCGAGCACACGATCACCATCGGCTCGGTGGCAAGCTTCTCCGGCCACTTGATCCCGGGCGGGATGGATGGCGCCCCCAAGATCGTCGGCGCACCGGGCGCCGACCCGGTCCACCGGGAGTACCAGCAGGGACGCACGACGCGCCAGACCTACAGCGACTCGGGTCGGAAGTGGGACTGGTCCAACACGAACTACATGTACGCGACGTTCGAGACCAACAACGATGAGTACGAAAGATTCTTCGCCGCTCTGTCGCAGGCGACGAACTGAAGTTCAATCGTGTATTTCCGTATTTCTACCCCCGTACCGGAGCACGACGAGCCCGTTCTTGAACGATCTCGACTCGAGCAGCTCGAGGTCCGTCTGCCGGACGTCCTCGAATAGACGCCTGCCCGATCCCAGCACGATGGGGACGATCACGAGCGCGTACTCGTCGAGGAGGCCCTGATTCGAGAACTGCTGGACGATGGTGCCGCTCCCCAGGATCGTGAAGGCTCCGCCACTCTCTTTCCGCTTGCGAATATCCTTCGGCTCGATCCCATGCACGAGCTCGACGTTCTTCCAGTTGGGACCTTCCTCCACGCTGCGCAGCTTGCGTGAGAAGACGAGCTTCGGACTCTTGTTCACGGCCTCGGCCATGGCCGGATCCGCCTTGATCGCCTCCGGCGTCGGCCAGTAGCTCTTCATCATCTCGTAGGTCGTCCGGCCGAAAATCAGGGTGTTGCCGGACTGCGACTGCTCGTGCGTGTACGCGTCGTACTCGTCGTCCTTCCGAATCACCTTGAACCAGTCGATCTCGCCGTGCGGACCGGCGAAGAATCCGTCGATGGTCACGTGGACGAACGCCGACACTCGTCCCATTCGATCCTCCTCAGCGCTACCACACACCTTAGCCGAGTTCCCCCTCACCCCGACCCTCTCCCCCGCGCGTGGGGGAGAGAGGGCGGGCGGTGTCGCGCGCCGGCGCGGCGTTTCGAGCCTGGGATCCCTCGCCGCGCTCGCGATGACGGCCACAGCCGGTTGCCCGGTCGGCCGTCGGGTTGGACCAGGTGCGCCGCCGTACCGGTAATCTTCTCTTCTCGTGACCGGCTTCGAGTCCCTCCTCGGCGTCCTGCTCGTCGCCGTCGTCCTGGCCGCCATCGCGCGGCGGGTCGGCGCGCCTTATCCGGCCTTTCTCGCGCTCGGCGGCGCCGTCCTCGCGTTCGTCCCGGGCGCGCCCAAGTTCTCGATCGATCCCTCCGTGGCGCTGGCGCTGTTCGTCGCGCCGGTTCTCCTCGACGCGGCCTTCGACTCGTCGCCCCGGGATCTGAAGGAGCTCTGGGTTCCGGTGGCGAGTCTCGCCGTCGTGAGCGTCGTCCTGACGACGGCCGCGGTCGCCGTCGTCGCGCGCGCGGTCGTGCCGGCGATGCCCTGGGCGGCGGCGGTCGCGCTCGGGGCGATCGTGTCGCCGCCCGACGCCGCGGCGGCGATCGCGGTCATGAGGCAGCTCCGGCCGCCGCATCGGATATTGACGATCCTCTCGGGTGAGAGCCTCTTGAACGACGCGAGCGCCCTGCTGATCTACCGGCTGGCCGTCGGAGCGGTGGCGATGAAGTCGTTTTCGGTCGGGAGCCTGGCGCCGATGCTCCTCCTGGTCCTCGTCGGCAGCGTCGTCGCAGGGGTCGTGCTCGCGTGGATTGTCCGGTGGCTGACGAGCGGCGTGCGGGACGCGCCGACCGCGATCATCCTCCAGTTCATCTTTACATTCGGCGTCTGGATCATCGCGGACCGGCTCGGCCTCTCGAGCGTCCTGACGATGTTTTGCTTCGCCGTCACGGTCGCGCGGCTGGCGCCGCAGGTGACGCCGGCCCGGCTCCGGCTGCCGTCCTACGCGGTCTGGGACACCGCCGTCTTTCTGTTGAACGTCCTCGCGTTCGTGTTCATCGGCCTGCAGGTCCGTCCCATCCTGGCGGGCGTCGACGCCGACACGCGGACACGGTATCTCCGCGTCGCCGGTCTGGTCCTCCTGACGGTGATCGTGGCGCGCATCGTCTGGGTGTTCCTGCACACGGGCGTCGTGCTGTGGAAGAACCGCCGGTTCGGCTTCCGTCCCCCGCGGCCCGGGCTGCAGCCCCCGACGTTCGCCGGCGGACTGGTCATTTCGTGGGCGGGCATGCGCGGCATCATCACGCTGGCGGCGGCGCTCGCGCTTCCCGTTCATGCGGATGGCGCTGCGTTTCCCTATCGCGACCTGATCGTCCTGACGGCATTCGCCGTGGTGATCGGCACGCTCGTCATCCAGGGCCTGACCCTCAGGCCGCTCATCCGGGCGCTCCGGCTCGAGGACGACGATCCCGTCGGGCGGGAAGTGGAGGCGGCGCGCGAGCGAGCGCGCGAAGCCGCGCTGGCGACGCTCGACGGGGAAACGTCGCCGTCGGCGGAGGCGGTCCGCCAGGAATTCGCAGCGCACCTCGATCGCGGGGGCGCGGGCGCAGAAGGAGCGGGCGTCCTGGGCTCGACGCACGACGAGATCCATCGGCGCGCCGTCGACGCGGCCCGACGGGTCATCATCGACATGAGAGCCCGGGGCGACATCGGCGACGACGCCTTCCACCGGCTGGAGGAGGAGCTCGACTGGGTCGAGATGGGGATCGGGACGGCGGGCTGAGAGGAAGAGCTCCGAGCCTTCTCTACTCAGGAAGGCGGCGGAGGCAAGTGGGACAGCTTCTCGGGATTCGTCACGATGTAGATCGCCTGGATCCGCCCATCCCTCGCCTCGACGGTAAACACAGACTGTGGACACCCATCCTGGTAGCTCACGATGCCGGGGTGACCATTGATCTCGACGATTCGTTGCACCACGTTGAGCGACGCGAGCTTTCCGAGGCCGTGCACGCTCGCGCGGGCGACCTTCTCCGGTCCGTAGATCGGAAGCGCGAGGGCCGCCGCCTTGCCGCCGCCATCCGTGTGCATCACGACGTCGCTCGAGAGCAGCGAGACCAGCTGGTCCACGTCGCCGCTGCCGGCCGCCCGGCGAAAGCGCTCGAGCAGCTCGCGATGCTCACCGGTGGTCGCCCGGAACCGGGGACGCGACGCGTCGCCTCCCCGCTCCGTCACCAGCGGCTCCGGCAGCCACTCGCCCACGTACTCCTCTCGTTGCGTGCGCGCGGACTGAAGATGGTTGATGCAGAGACGGCTCACGACCGTGACCAGGAACGCCTTGGGCGATCGGATGTCGGCCTCCGACGCTCGCCGCCAGCGGATGAACGTCTCCTGGAGCATGTCTTCCGCGTCGGAAAAGCTTCCCAGCATGCGGTACGCGATCGCGAACAGGAGTCCGCGATGCTCCTCGAAAACGGCCAGCGCGGTCGCGTCGTCGCCGCGGCCAGGCGGCAACCTCGGGGCGCTCTCCGAGTCGCCGGTCACGGCGCGCTCACGCCGATCGTCGCATCGGATGCGTTGCTGGCAGCCCGCCGCCGCGCCGGTCGAGGGCGCCGTCGAGGCGGCTGCGATCGCTTTCGGATCGGTTGAGCTTGTGCAAGTACAGATACGACGTGACCAGGGCTCCCAGAAAGAGGAGCGGGTCGATGACGAAGAGCAGAGAGTCGCCGACCGAGAAGTGAGCGATGCTGGCCGAGATCAGCGTGATGCCGAACCCGAAGTACGCGAACTCTTTGACCCGGAGTGGGACGATCGGGATCAGCAGGGCCAGGACGCCGAGTGCTTTTGCGACGGTCAGCTCGATCCGGAAATAGTCCGGGTAGCCCAGATGCGCGAACGCGCCCTTCATGGGGCCCACCGGATTCTTGAGATTGAAGTTGATGGCGCTGAACACCATGACGGCACACACGAGCCCCGTCGCGATCCAGTAAATGGCTTTGTTCTTGGTCATTGTCGGTCTCGAGTCCCTCCAACACTGTCTACGGTCGAGCCGACCCGGAAGGTTCGTGTGGCTCGTCCCGAGAGAGAGACCGGACGGGTCGCGGGAACGTGACATCCGAGTCGGTGCGCCGGCAAGGTCTAGCGTTCCGAGGCTCGATCGACCGCGCGACGTGCTGGAATGCCCGACCCTTGCGCGTCAGCGAGTACTCGACACGCACCGGCGGGCCGTCGTCGACGCGAAGCGACGAGCGTCGTCATCCTCAGGCGGTTCCTCTTCAGCGAGACTCCTTCTGATTCTCCGCCGGCGGCAGGGGCTCGAGTCGGATGGGGCTGCCTTGCTTGAACCTCAGCCGGATATCCCGAACGCTTTCGAAGTGCTCGATCGGGTTGCCGCCCAGGACGATGAAGCTCGCCTCGTAGCCTGCAGCAAGCCGTCCGATCTTCCGCCCGGGGAAGATCGTCTCGACCGTCGTCTCGCACCAATTCTTGAGGAGCTCTCGATTGTCGAACACGCCGAGATCATGGAGGTTCATCGCCTCAGCCAGCGAGGTCACTCCATAGACATCGGGTCCGATCGCGAGCTTGACGCGAGCGTGGCGTAGAAGGCGCAGATTCGCGACCTGGATCGACCGCGCCCTCCGAAGCTCCTCCGCATTCTTCATTTCCGCCGCGCTGACATAGGTTGTCGTGACGACCACGACGCCGCGGTCCGCCGCGAGCGCGGCGTCCTTTTCGGAGATGAGGAACCGTTCCGACTCGCTTCCCTCCGGGTAGTACCCCGGTAGGTGGTTGATCTCGTCCACGCCGGCCGCGAGCGCGTTCCGGAAATCTGCGGCCGTCTCGATGTGGCAGGACACGCGCAAGCCGGCCTGATGGGCCTTGGCTACGATCGAGGGAAGCAGTTTCGGGTCGAGCCCCTTGATGCCGTAGAAGGCTGGATCAGACCGGCGTTTCTCGAACTCCTCCGAATAAAGAAGGTGAACTTTGATGAAGTCCGGATGGTCCGCGAGAATCGCCGGCCATTTCTTCTGGAGATCGCTCTCGTTGTCGAGGATGACGTAGGCCAGATTCTCGAAGGTGCCGTCCGGCCCCGGCGTTTTCACCTTGTTCAGGATCTTCTCGTAAAGCTTTACTGGGTGACCGCCCGACGCTGTGATCCCGGCGTTGGCGAACACAACGTCGACGCTGTCCGGCCGGTTGATCCGATCTGCGATTCGCTGACTGTCGCGACGAATGCTGGCCGGATTCTTCGCGTAGAAGATGCCGTCGGTCAGATATTGCCGCAGGATCCGGTCGATGTCATGCGGACCCGCGATGTAGTGATTGTGTGCGTCGCCGAACGGCGGAACGACGAAGCCGCCCTTCAGGTCGATGACCTCATCGGGTCGGTGCGGAGCCGTCTCGGCGAAGACCCCGGCGACCGAAAAGAGGGTGCGACTGCGGAACTCGTCGCCGTCGAACCATCGGCCGTTCACGAATTCGCAGGTGTTCGTCGCCGGCGTCGGCGTGGGCTCGCCAAATCCGCCTCGATAGGCCCAGACGAGGCCGATCAGCACGAGGCCGATTCGGGCGGTCCGCTCGCGACTCATCACCCTCATCAGGCAGCCGCTCGTCGGAGGACTCTACTTCGTCGTCGCGAGCGCCGCCTTGAAGGTCGCCGTGTACTCCCATTTGTCGTCGCCGAAGGTTCCGCGGCCGGAGAGCTTTCCTTCGACGCGCGAATCGTTGAAGACCATCGGCTCGAACGTGTTCTGGTCGGCCCGGTTGACGATCGCCCCTCCGAATTCCTTCGCGTAGGTCCATCCGGTCCCGGCCGGCTTCTTGTCCATGCCGATCGTCACAGAGACGCCGTGGATCTTGCCCGCGCGCGCAATGTCCGTCAGCTCCAGCCGGAACTTGTCGTCGACGATGCTCTTCGGGACCTCGTTGTCGGTCAACAGCACGACGACGGTCTGGCCCTTGTCGCTCGTGCTGGGCTGCCGGCGGGCGTAGACGTGCGCGAGCCTGTAGGTCTTGCCTCCCGCGGTCATCGAGCCGGTCACCGAATCGGGTTCCGCCGCGCCGGCGGCGAGTGTCAGACCGAGAAGCACCGGCGCTGCAAAAAGGAGCAGCCGGCGCGCGTTCGAGGGTCGATCCGATCTCTGCATTGGAAGACCTCCTTCTCTGCGATGGGGAACGCTCGGTGGCGTAGAGTATCCCGCAACCCGTGACGAAGGAATCCGCCCGGATTGCGATGGCGCCGACCGTGGACAGCACTCGGGAAGCATCGGCCGCTGCCGAAAAGCGGCTCGAGAGGTTCATCGGCAAATTCGACGCGAAGAACCAGGGCTTGATTCGTGCTTGCCGCAAGGCTCTGCGCAGGCGGTTCCCGACCGCGAACGAGCTCGTCTGGGACAACTACAACTTCTTCGTCATCGGCTACTCCGCGACGGAGCGTCCCTCCGATTCGGTCGTGTCTCTCGCCGCCGGCGCCAACGGAGTGGGGTTGTCCTTCTATCGCGGTGCGTCTCTGCCCGATCCCCACAAGATCCTGCTCGGCGAGGGTGCCCAGAACCGTTTCATTCGCCTGGAGTCCACCAAGACGTTGAGCCGTCCCGAGGTCGAGGCCCTGATCGCCGCGGCCGTCGTGCAGACCAAACCGCCTCTGCCGGCGAGAGGCCGCGGGAAGCTGATCATCCGGTCGGTCTCGGCGAAGCAGAGGCCGCGGCGGAAGTCGGCGAAGTAGGAGGCCGGCGCCACTCCCTGACCCTCTCCCCGCGCGGCGGGAGAGGGGAGAAAGCCGGCGACTCACTCTGATCCTCCCGTTCAGAGGGGGGCTTGACAGCGGGCGCGCGCGGTTGTATATAACCATTCGGTTATGGAGAAGCGGCTCTCTCAGAGATCCCCGGATCGGCTCGACGCGACCTTCGCGGCGCTCGCGGATCCGACCCGGCGAGCGATCCTCGCCCGGCTCGCGTCGGGGCAAGCGTCGGTGACGGAGCTCGCCGCGCCGTTCGCGATGAGTCAGCCGGCCATCTCCAAGCATCTGAAGGTGCTGGAGGGCGCCGGACTGATCTCGAGCAGCCGCGAGGCGCAGCGGCGGCCCCGCCGGCTCGAAGCGAGGCCGCTCGGGGAAGCCACCGAATGGTTGGAGGGCTACCGCCGGTTCTGGGAACGCCGGTTCCAGCGCCTCGACGCGCTGCTCGACGAACTGAAGGCCAGGTCAAGGAAACGCGGACGCAAAAAGCGATGAGAGGAGATCAAAGATGAAGGACACCGGAGCACTGAAGGTCACTGCGCAAGGGGAGCGGGAGATCGTGATGACACGCGTCTTCGACGCTCCGCGCCGCCTGGTCTTCGACGCTTTCACCAAGCCCGATCTGGTCAAGCAGTGGCTGCTCGGGCCGGAAGGATGGTCGATGCCTGTCTGCGAGATCGATCTGAAGGTGGGCGGCAGGTATCGGTACGTGTGGCGCCGCGACAAAGACGGAACGGAGATGGGGATGGGCGGCGTCTACCGCGAGATCGTGCCGCCGGAGCGGATCGTCTCCACCGAGAAGTTCGACGAATCCTGGTACCCGGGTGAGGCGGTGGGGACGCTCGTCTTAGTCGAGCAGGGCCGGAAGACCACGGTTACGCAGACGGTGCTCTACGAGTCTCGAGAGGCCCGCGACGGCGTCCTCAAATCTCAGATGCAGACGGGAGTCGCCCAGAGCTACGACCGGCTCGCCAAGCTGTTGGAGTCGATGCCCTGAGCGAGGCGCCCCTCTCCCTCGCCCCCTCTCCCCGCGCCAGGAGAGGGGATCGGAGAGGTCTGTCATCGGCCGGCGAGGCGGATCGAGCCTCAGGCGAAAGGATTCTCGTCCGCGCTCGGGCCGTATATCGAGGGAACGGGCACGCCGAGCTGGCGCAGGTAGACGGTCAACTGCCCGCGGTGGTGGTACCAGTGGTTCAGCATGACGGACCGCAGGATCGCCGCGCGGGGAACCGCGAACAACTCGCGGTCGCCCCGCATCATTCGCCACGTCGCCATGAGATCGGCGTCGTTCATTCCGCCGAGGACGTTCTTCGCCTTCGCGACGCTCTGTTGGAGCGCCGGGATGAGCTCCGCGACGCTCGATGGACTCGGGTCGACGAACTGAGGAGCCTGGGCCGGAGACGGCGAGGCCACCAGCTCGGCGACGCCGCCGGGCACGATCGCGACGTGCAGGGCGAGCTCGCCGAGCGTCCTCGCCCTCTCGTGCGGCCGCCAGGTCAGTCGATCGTCGGGAACGCGCTCGAGCACTCGGCGGGTCGTCTGTGCTTCCTGCTCGAGCTCCTGCAACATGCCGTCGATCATTGCCATCGGTCCCTCCGTCTCGCGTCGAGGCCCCCGCGGTGCCGATCTACAGGCGTTGACTCACCGCCAGAGTGTTTCCCTCGGTGTCCTTGAACCAGGCGGTCTTCGCCCCGCCGGCGGTCGCGATGCTGTTCTTCATCGTCACACCCGGCATGTCGTACTCCTCGAACTTCACGCCCCGCCGCTTGAGCTCGGCCACCTCGGCTTCCACGTCGGCGACCTGCCAGTACGCCTGGCTCGCCTTGGACGTGCCTGCGTTGCTGGTCGGATACAGGAAGACTTCCGCGCCTCCGCATTCGTAGATGACGCCGCCGGAATACTCCTCCCTGGGCTTCAGCCCGACGAGCTCTTCGTAGAATTTCCTCGCCCGCGGGACGTCGGAAGCGGGGATGTAGGCGCGAATCGGTGCGGTTCTGAGCATGCTCGACTCCTCCGTAAGCCAACGACCGCGTCCGGTGGATGCAAGATTCGGGCAAGACAGCAGCCGAGCCACGGTCCAGCTCACGGCTGACCCCCGAAGCGACCTTCGCGCCGCCTGAGTCTCGTCAAGCGTAGACGACGAAACCTGCAGCCGGAACCCGCAGAAGGACCGACTTCCCGTTTCTCGGTTCGACAGCCACGCGCCCGCCGATCGCGGAGGTATCGGTCGAGTAAAGGCATGTCAGGCGGCTGCCGGCGGCCTGGAGATCGTCGTCGATCGTGACGAACGCGGCCGCCGCGTTGTCAGGGTCGGCGTTGATCGCGGCGAGCACCTCCCGGTCGTTGAAGATCCGCGACCAGGCAACGATGGAACGGAGGGGGGCCGCGCCGATCCGCGCGGGAAGCCCGAAGTCGATGCCGTTGCCGGAGATCTGACGGAGGAACTGGCGGCCCCGGCGCACGGACAGCTCCTCCCGGCGCAGCTTGTGAATCCTGGCGAGCTCGCGGTAGACAGGCTGGTCTTCGTTGAAGCAGTGATGGCCGCGCGACCGGAAGGGGCCGAACTCGCCTCCGAACATCGCCTCCCGGATGTAGCGGTCGGCCGAGTTCCCGGCGCCTTCGCCATCGAAGAGCTGCTCGGTCCCGTAGTAGATGCACGGAATGCCGAGCGTCGTGGCGTTGAAGGCCAGGACCGCGAGCGCGAGCTTCCCGGACCCGCCCGCGCAGAAGCGGTGCTTGAGCTCGCCCTGGTCCACGCGGTCGTGGTCGTCGACGGACGTGACCAGTTTGTCGCGGAACCAGACATGGGAGTTCTTCCGCACCAGAAGCGAGTTGCGGAACAGATCGAAGTACTCGGCCGGATCGATCTCTCCCTTCACGAGGGCGGTCATCCCGGCCCGCTCGTCGGAGATGCCGAGGGCCGCATCGAGGCCCGTGACCTCGAGGCGGTCGAAGGCAAACTCGCGCCCGCCGGTGATCTCGCCGATGATGTAGAAGTTCTCCTTGCCGAGCGCCTCCGCGAACTCGTGGATCACGGACGCGAAGAATCGCGCCGCTCCGGGATCCATGTGCTTGACGGTATCGAGGCGGAAGCCGTCCACGTCGGCGAACGCGATCCAGAACTTGTAGACCTCGCAGAGATCGTGCAACGTGCGGGAGACCGAGTAGTCGTCGATCGCATCCACGCCGTCCACGATCCGGCGTTCCCCGTGATGGAGGTCCTTCAGGCTGAAGAAGTCGCCGTCCGCGAGCTCGGGAAAGAAGTCGAAGTTGCGGATGTGGCCTTCACGGGTAAAGGTCTCGGGGCGTTGAAACTCGGCCGGCCAGATCGCGCCGTCGGGAAGAGCGCGGGAAAGATCGGTCGGATCGATCGGGCCGAAGGGCAGGCTGGTCGCTCCCTGATTGTCTCGGAAGCCGCCGACCGGAAACTTCTGTCCGCTCCAGGCAGGGTCGCCGTCGCGGTAGCGGAACACGTCGCCGCAGTGATTCAGGATGACGTCGAGGATGACCCGGATGCCGAGTCCATGCGCGGTCTGGACAAGCCGGCGGAGGTCCTCGCGATTGCCGAAGTGCGGGTCCACGTCGAGGAAGTTCTGGATCCCGTACCCGTGGTAGGAGTCGTCGGCGCGGACCTGCTTGAAGATCGGGCTGATCCAGATCGCCGTCACGCCGAGCCGCTGGAGATAACCCAGCTTGGATTCCAGTCCGGAGAGAGTCCCGCCGACGAAGCGAGTGCCTGCGTCGCGCCACCGGGCGGCGTCGGATTCGGTTCGAACCGCGTTGCCGTCCGCCTCGGGAACAAACGGCGGGGTCGCGCCGGTAGTGACCACCTGGCCGCGGTTGTCGCGGAAGAGATTTTCGGCGCCGTCCGAAAACCGATCCACCATGAGGAAATACAGGACCTCATCCTCCCAGTGCCGCGGGGACGGGAAGTAAGCACGCCCGGCGATCAATCGCGCAAGGTCGAGCTCGCGGAGGGATGGGGTCAGATCTTCACCTTCGGTCTGCGAGCCGGAGCACGGAGGATCAAGCGGTGCGGATGAGCGGGGCGCGAAAGCGGATCGCCGCCACGACCGTGAGCACGACGAACAGCATCAGAACCACCACCTGCGTGATAGCGAACGGTGGCTCCTTCTGCGTGGGGGCGATCGCCTTCAGCGCGGGCACTTTCTCGAAGAGCTGCACGACCAGCACGAAGACGTTCAGGTAGAGGGCGACCGCGGCGCAGATCACGTAGATCCGTCGCCACGCGCCGGCGAGGTGAGCCGCGTAGAAAGCCACGATCGCAACGGCCAGCACCACCAGAGACAGGATGCCGACCTTGTGGGACGGCAGAAGGTGATCGAACGGGAAGCCGAACCCGGTCACGCTCGTCAACACCGTCGTCGCCAGAAAGAGCGCGGTCCAGCGGTCGAGCCGCCTGCCGGACATCAGGCCAAACAGCACGACGAGCCCCGAGGCGATTCCTATCAGGCTCAACACGACGTGCACCGTCGTGAAGGTCTCGGTCGTCAGGCCCCAGATCATGATGCACCTCCGTTTGGTTTCGGGGATCTTATGCCCCTCACCCCGATCCCTCTCCGCTGCGGACGCAGGTGAGGGCAATCCCGAGGAAAGCGGCGGAGGTGGAGAGCGGATCCGAGGACTGGCGGACGGAAACGGGATGTCTATTCGGACCTCAGCGCCTTCATCGGATCGAGGTGCGCGGCGCGGCGGGCGGGCAGGTAGCTCGCGCAGAGCGCGATCGCGAGAAGCATCGCCGCGACACCCGCGTACGTCGCCGGATCGGCCGGCCCCACTCCGTAGAGGAGGCTGGACATCAGCCGCGTCAGCAGGAGCGCCGCGGCGAGTCCCGCACCGGCTCCCGCCAGCGCGACGGCCATGCCCTGTTTGACCACCAGGCGCAGGACGTCCGCGGGGTCGGCGCCGAGCGCCATGCGGACTCCGATCTCGCGGGTCCGCTTCGACACCGCGTAGCTCATGACGCCGTAGATGCCGATCGCCGAGAGCAGCGCGGATGCGGCCGCGAACGCGGCGAGCAGCAGCGTCTGGAACCGCGCGCGTCCGTTCGCGCTCGAGACGATCTCCTGCATCGTGTGCACCTCGGAGATCGGAAGCGTCCGGTCGATGCCCCACACCGCCGCGCGCAGCGACGGCACCAGCGCCGCCGGATCCCAGTCCGTCCGCGCGACGAACGTGACGTAAGCCTCCTGCGGCTGCGGCGACTCCATGAGCGCCCGCCTCTGCAGGAGCGACAGGTACACCTCGTCGTCCGGGTCCGCGGCCCAGTTGCTCTGGACGGCGTTCTTCACGACGCCGATGACGGTGAGCCAGGAGGGGTTGTC
>Ga0070706_100000922_pt1 | contig 32162 bp, 16 predicted proteins | sample KBSK5501metaG_FD_65476 | JGI IMG/M metagenome (GOLD analysis project Ga0070706, IMG submission 65476) | Corn, switchgrass and miscanthus rhizosphere microbial communities from Kellogg Biological Station, Michigan, USA - KBS K5-50-1 metaG | ecosystem: Host-associated > Plants > Roots >... | reverse complement strand
AGGAACCGCCCATATCCTTGCTCCGGCCGATCCGTGAGGATGAACCGCCGGGGGTCGGATGCATGGTGCTGGCGCATGAGCGCCGCACCCAGGCGTCCCAGCGCCGTCTCGTCGGCCTTGGCGGCTCGTCGGGTGGTGATCATCGACGGAATATCGCTTACTTGAGGACCACGAGCCGGCCCGATTCCACGGCTTCCCCCGTCACAAGCCGATACACGTAGACTCCCGACGCCAGCCGCTCGCCGTGGCGACCGCGGCCGTCGATTCGCACGCGGTGATTTCCAGCCGGCGCGAATCGCTCGTTCCATAGCTCACGAACGAGCCGTCCTTGCAGATCGAACATCGACACGGTAATTGGTCCGGGGTTCACGGTCGAGAACGCGAGAGTCGCGTCCGGATTGAGGGGATTCGGAGAGATTGAAACAGCGAGGTGCGACGTGCTCGCGACCACCTCCACAAGAAGATCGCCACTGAACACGGCTCCGCTGGTGAGGGTACCGCGTATACTGACCGGCACCGCGTGCTTCCCCGAGGGAAGGCCGGCGAGCAGTTCTCTGAGATCCTCCTTGGCGAAACACGCTTGGACTTCAGGGACACCGTTATGATCCCGGTCGACGTTGATCTCGGTCTTGCCGGCGATCGGCGAGATCGGTGTGGTCCCGTAAGCGCGCTGGTCCACGAGTACCAAGGAGCTCAAAACGACATCGGAAACGGCGAAGGCGCCGCCGATCGGCTCCACTTGGATGCACCAAGATTGCTTCCCGCTCGAAAGGCGGATCACGTCGTTGCCGCCGGTGGTGAAGAGCCGTGCGCCGAGCACACCGACCGGGGTATCTGCGACTACGAGATGAGTCGTAGTCGTGTCGCGCGCGCCCAGTTGGTCGCTCGCGATCCACCGCAGGTGCCAGATGCCGGAAGTCTGATATCCCAAGACGCCGCTCACCGCCGCAAATGGAGAGATCGCCGTAGGCGTGTTGGTGGAGAGCGTAAGATTGGGCGGAATCCCGTCGACCGCGATGGCAATGATCGAATACGGGGACCCGCTCGCCGCGGTCGCGAGGATGTACACCGAATCCCCCTCCGCCGCTCGTACGGTGTCGGGAGCCGACACGGAGATCTCACTCACCACGGCGGCACGTCGGGCTGCATACGCGGAAAGTTCGACCGATGCCCTGCTGGCGGTCTCGAGATTCTCGAGAGTGGCGGGGGTCGCCCAGGCAGTGCGCGCTCCCGCGTGCAGAGGGCTCCCGCTGAGAACGAGGGCGAGCGCGGCCGCAGCCAACGATCGCAAGTTGAGTCGAGGTGTCATGAGCCTCCTCCGAAGCAGGGAAACGGCGCGACCGAGGGAGTCTATCACGCCTTCCTCCCGCCAAACGGAAAGGGGAAGATCTTGGTCCGCACATTCCTTCGGTTGGGCGTGTTCCTGGTTTTGTTGCTCGCAGTCGGCTGCAGTTCGAACAACGCCCCCACCGCACCCCTCCTCGTCGGGGCGTGGCGATCGTCGATCCAATTCGAAGCGGGCGCCTTTGCCGAGATCAAGGACCTCGAATTCCTGTACGCGTTTCATTCGGACGGCACCCTGACAGAGTCATCGAATCACGATGCGGCCCCACCCGTGCCCCCTGCCTACGGAGTGTGGCGCGCGGTCGGTCCGAATGAGTTCGAAGCGCGGTACGAGTTCTACACGACGAAGCCGTCGGACCCAGAGGCTCTCCGAAACGGCGCGGGATGGATTCCTTCGGGTCGTGGCGTGCTCACGGAACGGATCAAGCTCTCGGACGATGCCAACACTTTCACTTCATCGTTGACCTATGAGCCCTTGGACCCGGGAGGGAGATCGGTAGCTGGAGGGGGAAGCGGCACGGGGCGAGCGGTGAGGATTCGCCTCGAGCCGACAAGCGCCAACTAGGTAGAGAAATACACCGATCCGACAGTCCCGGATGTGTACCCGCGAGTTACATCGCGGGCAAAACGGGACACGCGGCCACGGCCTTCCGGCCGGGGCCTAAGTCATGCGGTTGGCTCCTGCTTCACGGGGCCAGCGGCTTGGGAGCCCTGCTTTTACATCTGCACCAATTTGGGGCCGAACCGGTCCCGTCCCCCTCATGGCACCGTTCCTGCAAAATTCCGAAGAACTTCGTGCTGACTTGTGCTCGAACAGAGCGGACGCCAGAACGATCAGTGGGGTGAAACAGGCTGCAGCGCCGCGGTCACATCTCGAGGACCTGCGAAAGGGCCTCCGGAGGCAGGGCTCTGCGTTAACAGAGAAAGGGTATTCCATGCGAAGCATAATCATGGCATTTGCCGCCGCGGCCTTTCTGGCCGCGGGCCCGGCCTTCGCGGACAAAGGTCAGGTGGAACTCGGCGGCTACTGGGGATATGGGTGGCTGGACGAATACGGCGGACTCAATCCAAGAGACGGAAGCCTGTACGGTGCCCGGTTGGGATACCACCTGGGATCGCGCACGAGTCTTGAATTCTCCGCGCAGAAGCTGCCGACGGAAACCGACTTTGACCTTCTGGTCCCGAATGTGGATGCGAACGTTAGCGCGTACCGGCTGAATCTTCTCTACCACCTGAGTCACGGTGGAGTTCGACCGTTCCTGACCGCAGGCATCGGATCCGAAAAGATCAGCGTGGAAGATGACGGCGAGTCGAGCGACTTCGGATGGAACGTCGGCGGTGGCTTGCGCTTCATCCTGTCGCGAAGTGTGAACCTTCGCATCGATGGCCGGTTCGTGAACGCGAAGGCCAGCGACTTCAGTGAAGGCAGTGAAGGAAACGGAGAAGCGAACGTGGGCCTCAGCTTCCTCTTCGGCGGGCATCACGAGGAAGCCGAGGCGGAGGCGCCGGAGCCTGTGGCGACACCGAATCAGGCGCCGACGGTAACCTGTGCCCCGGATCGCGCGGAGGTATTGCCGGGCGAGACCGTGACCATGGTCGCCACCGCTTCCGATCCCGAAGGCGGTCCTCTGACCTATGAGTGGACCACCGCCACCGGTCGAGTGAACGGTACCGGGGCGACCGTTGCGTTGGACTTTGCGGGAGCGACGCCGCCCGTGGACGCTGCGGTGACGGTCAAGGTCACGGATGACCACAGCAACGTCGCGACGTCCAACTGCACGGTGCGACTGGTCGCGCCGGTGGTGAAGGCCGAAGCGGTCTCCTGCGTCGCGGGCGGATTCCCGCGGAATCTCTCGCGCGTTGGCAACGTCGACAAGGCCTGCCTGGATGACGTGGCGCAGCGGTTGGGCACGGATCCTCGGGCGCGGGTCGTCATCATCGGCCATACGGATACCGGCGAGACGGCTTCCGCTCTCGGCCAGCAGCGGGCTGACGCCGTAAAGACCTATCTAGTTAGGGAGCGAGGGATCGACTCCTCCCGCATCACGACCCGTTCCGCTGGTTCCGCCAAGCCGTTGGGTGGGGCCGCGGCCGGCAATCGGCGTGTCGAGGTGTGGTTCGTGCCGCAGGGAGCGAACGAGCCGGAATGAGCCGAGTGAATTGCTAGAGCCGATAGAACGATCGGACCGACGATTCGGGGCGAGTCCGAAAGGGCTCGCCCCGATATCATTTTCGCTAGTGGGCCCATGGTGCATGGGATACCTATATGAATTCATCGATGCGTGCTGTGCCCAGACAGGTAGTCGTTTCTCGGAAGCGTGATTGGATTCGCGCGGTGTTGGCCGGCCTCGCGCTGACCTTCGCTCTCGGGGCGGCGCCGCACGATACGCAAACGTGGGTTCCTGTCGGAGCGCCGGGCGGAAGCGTCCGCGCCCTGGCGGCGGATCCGCGCGATTCGCGGCGAGTCTATCTCGGCACGGCGGAAGGCATCCTCTATCGGTCGGATGACGGCGGCCGGCGCTGGAAACGCCTGAACCCCGGGTTCCCACTGCGCGGCTGTAGCCTCGACGAGATCGTCGTCGACCCGGCCGGAGCCGTGCTCATCGGTTACTGGCAGGTGCGCGGCAAGGGAGGCGGCATCGCCCGCAGCACCGACGACGGGCAGACCTTCGTCATGCTCAAGGGCATCCAGGGCCAATCCGTCCGGGCCCTCGCCCTCGCGCCCTCGGATCCGCAAATGATCGCCGCGGGCACGCTCACGGGAGTGTACCTCTCGCGCGACGGCGGAAGCGTATGGACCCGCATCACGCCTCGCGGCCATGCGGACCTTCGAAACTTCGGATCGCTGGCGTTCGACCCGACCGACCCGAAGGTGATCTATGCCGGAACACGGCACCTGGCCTGGAAGACGGTCGATGGCGGCGCCTCGTGGAATCCGATCCACCGTGGAATGATCGACGACTCGGACGTGATGACGCTGACCCCCGACCCTGAGGATCCGCGAACCGTATTTGCAACCGCGTGCTCGGGCATCTATCGCTCGACGGAAGCCGGCGCCGAGTGGACGAAACTCCAAGGGATTCCGTTCTCGGCCCGGCGGACCCGCGCTTTCAGCCGGGTCGGCGAGGATCCGAATGTCCTGCTGGCGGGAACGACGCAGGGGCTTTGGATCAGCGAGGACAACGGCGGCTCCTGGTCCAGGACGACCTCGAAGGATCTCGTCATCAACGCCGTGGTCGCGCAGCCAGGAGGCACGATCCTACTCGGCACGGAGGGCGCGGGAGTTCTCCGCAGCTCGGATCGGGGCCGTACCTGGGTCGCCAGCAATACCGGCTTCTCGGAGCGCTTCGTATCCAAGCTGTTGTTCGACACGATCGACGATCGGCTCATCGTGGTGGTTTGGGGGCCCCCGGGCTACGGCGGTGTCTTCGTGGCGCAGGGTGCCACGGGCCGATGGGTCCGTCTGGGCGAGGGCTTGGACGGGCGCGAAGTGCTCTCCCTGGCGCTCCTCGACAACACGATTCTCGTCGGCACGGACGACGGAATCTTCATGCGTGCGCCCGACGCGACCATCTGGACGCACGTGTCGACCGTTGTCGACGGCGAGCGGGTACGGCCTCGCGTCACGGATCTGATCGCGCTCGAGGGCGGGCGAATCGTCGCAGGCACGCCGACGGGCATCATTCAAAGCCCCGATGGCGGCGAATCCTGGACGAAGCCCGAAGTCGCGAGCGACGTCGAGATCTACGCGCTCGCCGCGTCGCGCCGTGATCCCAGGTTGGTCGTCGCGGCGACTAAATCCGGATTCCTTCGGAGCAACGACGGAGGCGACACCTGGGCACGCGCTTCCATTGCGCTCAACGTGACGCCCCACGCGCTCGCCTTCGCACCGTCCAATCGGCGCACCCTGTTCGCCACGACGACGGGCGGACTCTTCCGCTCGGCGGACTTGGGCGAGACGTGGCGCCGTGTGAACGGCGGTCTGCCGCACTCCGACCTGACCGGGCTCGCCTTGAATCCGAACGGTCGCACGCTCTACGTGAGCGACTTCACGTGGGGCGGCGTCTTCCGGAGCGTCGACGGCGGATCGACCTGGGATCGCATGCCCACGACCGGCCTCGGCTCCGACCGGGTCTGGACGTTGAGCGTCGACCCCGCGGCGCCGGAACGCGTCTTGGCGGCCGCGTCGGCCGGCGGACTTCACGTGTGGGCGCCCGCATCGACGGAGCGGCAGCGCGGCTCATGGCAGAACACTTCGACTATGGAGGGCAGGAGACATGAATCCAGTCGTTCATTTTGAGATGCCGTACGACAGCAGGGAGCGTATGGCGAAGTTCTACCAGTCTGCATTCGGCTGGCAGACACGGACGCTCGGAGAGGACATGAACAACTATGTCCTGGCAAGCACGACCGAGACCGACGAGAAGGGCCCCAAGCGTCCGGGCGTGATCAACGGCGGCTTCTATTCCCGAAAGCCGGACTGGCCGGGGCAGCATCCGTCCATCGTCATCGCGGTTGAGGACATCGGGGAGGCGGTGAAGAAGGTAGAAGCCGCCGGAGGCGCCGTCCTCGGTGACCCGATGGAAATCCCCGGCGTCGGACAGTACGTTTCGTTCACCGACACCGAGGGGAACCGCGTGAGCATGCTCCAACCCTCGTAGGGAAAGTCGGCGCCCGTCACGCTGGGAACTTCATTTGCCTCAGGATGGCCTGGAATCGGGGCTCCGAGCGCAGCGGGTCCAGGACAGGGTCTACCTTGAGAAAGACCATCTCATCCGATCGCAGCTCGAACGCCTTCTCCAGTTGGTAGAGGGCCTTCTCCTTGTCCTGCAAGCCCAAGTGCGCGAGAAGAAAAATGTACGGCTGGACGTAAGACCTTCGGCCCCACGCCTCGAGCTCCTGCAAGGTCTCGAGAGCTCGTTTCCGGTCTCCTGTCATACCGTACGCATACGAGAGCCACCCCAACGTATAGGACAGGGTCGTATCCAGCGCTGCGGAACGGCGAAGCTCGGAAATCGCACGTTCTCTCTTGCCGCGAAACAAGAGCGCCTGACCCAGAACGAGGCGCGGGAGCGCGGAATTCGGATCTGCCTGCACGATCCGTTCGGCGGCAGTTTCAGCGCGATCGAATTGTCTTCCCTCGAACAGCGGCCAAATGGACATCAGGCCCAGGAACCCAGAGAGCGGGTCGATCTGCCTGGCACGCCTGAGCTCCGCCTCCGCCTCCTTGAATCTTCCGACGTACGTCAAAAGCCCCCCGTAGACTTGATGCGCCATGGCGTCGTTGGGGCTCAACTCAATCGCGCGCATGCAGGAGCGCTCCGCACCCGCCCAGTCCCAATCGAAGGAGAGCTGGACGGAGCCCAGGATGGCGTGAGCGGATGCCAGTTCGGGGTCGATTTCGATGGCGCGAAGGGCTTCCGCCCGCGCCCGGGGCATCGCTTCCACGGACGGGAGGTAGTTGGAGGATAGGCCGAAGTACACCTCCCCGAGGGAGGCGTGAGCCGGCGCGAACAGGGGATCGATCTCAATTGCCCTCTGAAATTCCTCGCGCGCTTTGCTCAACGACTCGCCCGTGTATTCGGCCACGTGGAATCGGCCGATCAAGTAGAGTCGGTAGGCCTCTGGATTCACCGCACCCGCGGTCGCGAGCTTCGTTTTCTCCCTGGGCCGAAGCTCCACGCGAATCTTGTCCACAATGGCCCTGGCCAGATCCCCTTGGAGTATCAACACGTCGGCGATCTTCCGCTGATAACTCTCGGCCCAGAGGTGGCGGTCGGTCGAGGGGTCGACCAATGTCGCCGATACGCGCACCTGGTCGCCCGACCGGATCGTAGAGGCCTCGACGATCAGATTCACGTTCAGTTCCCGAGCAATCTGTCGGATTGGTTTCTTGGTGCCTTTGTATTGCATGATGGAGGAGCGAGAAATGACGCGTAGCGCTCCGACCTGCGAGAGCCGAGTGATCAGCTCATCGGTCATGCCGTCGGCAAAGTACTCCTGACCCGGATCTCCGGACAGGTTGGCCATGGGAAGCACCGCGAGCGAGCGCTCCGCTGATGCGGCACAGCCCTTCGTAGCAAGGGTCCGATAGCCACCCGCGTCCAACGCGAACAAGACGCCGAGGGTGATCACTCCCGCCCATAGGGCCAGGGCGCGACGATGCAGGCGCAGCCCGCGCAGAATCCCTTTCCACCGATCGGCGGGTGTCGCCAGTTCCTTCAGTTCCTCGGCGACCTCTCGCGCAACCGGGTAGCGTTGCCGCGGCTCCTTTTCCAGGCATCGCATGATGATCCGCTCCAGGTCCCTCGACATCCCAGGCCGGATTTCGCTCGGCGTCGATGGGGCCTGTTCCAGGATGGCGCCAATCAAGGCGGGCGCACTTTCCTGAGGGAACGCCCGGCGTCTGCACGCCATCTCGTACAGAACAGCGCCAACGGCGTGGATATCGCTTCTGGCGTCCGGTGGCGACCCGCGGATCTGTTCCGGGGCCATGTACGGGAGCGTCCCCGCAACACCCGAGCCGGAGAGCGTTTCGGTCGAGGAAATGTCAGGAAGCGGTTTCATCGCTTTGGCGAGGCCGAAGTCAAGGATCTTGAGCCTCCCGCTGGCCGTGATCTTGAGGTTCGCCGGCTTGATGTCCCGGTGGAAGATCCCCTCCATGTGTGCCGCTTCGAGGCCCTCCGCGAGCTCCCGCCCTAGCCGAGCGATCTCCTCTTCCGCCATCGGTTCCGCCGCAATCCGTTCGGTCAACGTGGGCCCCCCGACCAGCTCCAGAACCAGGTAGTCCACGCCGTCCTGCGAGTTGAAATCGTGGATCGTCTGGACATTGGGATGGTTCAAGCGGGACAGGTTGAGGGCTTCTCTGCGGAACTGCTTGCGGTCCCCCTCGTTCGCGAGGGCTCCGGCGGGTAACACCTTGATTGCGACATCCCGATGAAGTCGCTCGTCCCGAGCCCGGTAGACGACCCCCTGGCCCCCGCCGCCCAGCCGCTCGAGAATGAGGTAATGGGAGAGTCGCGTCCCGATCACACGCGTCCTCCGTGGAATCCAGGTTGCCACTGGCATCAAACTCCGACGAATTCGACCCTACCTGTCGCGACAAGCGGGGTCAACACGAGCATCCGCGTTTCCGCACCCGCAAACAATTGTCGAGGATAGAGCCCGTGCAGTAGGCTCCGGGCGATGCCTGCCGCCAAGCCCTCCCATCCATCCGCGATCGAGCTTCTCACGCCGCTCTCGCAGCCGGCCCTGGATCCGACGAAGCCAAACGACGTGCCAAACCCCGGCAGCCCGAATCGTGTGGCGATCCTCGTGTGCCACGGGATGGGGCAGCAGGTTCGATTCGAGACGCTCATGGACCTGGCGAACGCCATCCAGAGATCGGCTCGAAGCGAGGTCCAGGGAAAGATCGGAGCGCGGGCGGTCCGAATCGGGGAGAAGGAGCGCCAGGTCGACACGCACCGCGTCGAAATGACGCTGCGTACGGACGCGGGAGCGGAACGCCAAGTTCACCTGTACGAGGCCTACTGGGCGCCGCTCACGGAAGGCCGGGTCGGCATCCGCGAAGTCGTCTCGTTCTTGCTGACGGCAGGCTGGGGTGGCTGGGTAAACGTGCGCGGAAAGATATTCCGAAGGTGGATGTTCGGCCGAACGATCGACCACCCGATCCAGAAGACTTCGACCCGACGGAAGCTCTTGGGCGTGCTCGCCATCGTGCTGAGCCTGCTCGTGATCAATGCCGCCGTGGCCGTCGTGGGGATCGCGCGAGCAACCACGATCGGTCCGGTCGGATGGCCACCCTCCGACCTCGTCCGGCGCCTGGCGGTGGAGGTTCTGATTCTGCTCGGCGTGATGGTCGCGGCCGGGACGGCTGTCTCTTCAAAAGACCCTCGCCTGGCGTGGCCACTCATCTGGGCGGCACTCGCCGGAACCGTGGGAATCGCCGCCGTGATGGTGTTCGAGCTGGCGAGGTCGCTCTGCTCGCCGGCCTCGTCGACCAACCTCTCGTGTTGGCTCGCGCTTTTTCTGGTATTCCTCTGGGCCGCGCTCATCGCCCTGAGCCGGCGCGTTCGCTACTTTCTGATCCAGTACGTGGGCGATGTCGCCGCCTACGTCTCGGCGCATACCGTGAGCCGGTTCGCCGAGGTGAGAGAGGCCATTCAGAAGGCCTCCTTCTCGGTGGCTCGCGCGGTCTACACGGCCCTGAGCAAGGATGGCGGCGCATTCGCCTACGGCAAGGTGATCGTCGTGGGTCATTCCCTCGGATCCGTCGTCGCCTACGACACGCTGAACGCGATGATCCGGGAAGATCGCGTGGCCGCCACGTCCTATGCCGCCGTGTCGAGAACCCCGCTCTTGCTCACCTTCGGCTCGCCGCTCAACAAGACCGCGTTCATCTTCCGAACGCAGATGCCGGAGGGAAGCGAGCTCCGCGAGGCGCTCGCGGCATCGGTTCAGCCCATGATCCAGAGCTATGACCTTCGGCCGGCGCAGTGGGTCAACATCTACGCGCCGGCGGATTGGATCAGCGGGCCGCTGGAGTTCTACGACGACCCGGAGGACCGGGATCCCGGGCACCGATCGAAGCAGGTGAAGAACATCACCGATCCCGACGCGACCACGCCTCTCGGAGCCCACGTGGAGTATTGGGGGAATCGCACGCTTGCGGATCGCCTTACGGAGGCCGTCTTCGGGTAGGCCATGGCATTCCGGGCAGGCATGTCGGCGAATCGGCCGTTCCAAGCTCCACGCCGGATCCTCCTCACGCGACTGCGCCGCATCGGGGACGCGATCCTCGCGCTTCCGGTCGCGGACGCCCTGCGCGAGGCCTTTCCGGAGTCGGTGATCGACTTCCTGGCGGAGGCCGGTCCCGCGCAAGCGGCCGAGGGACATCCCGCGATCGACCGGGTCCTCGTCTTGCGGCGGACCTTCCCCCCGCTTCCCGCGCCGCTGGGCCTCCTCGCGTCGCTCCGTGCGCGACAGTACGACTGCGTGATCGATCTCTACGGAAATCCGCGGACCGCGTTGCTGGCGGCGTGGACCGGCGCCGCAATCCGGATCGGCCCGATGCGATCCGGCCCCCGCGGATACCTCTACTCGCACCGCTTGCCGCCGGTCCGGGAGCCGCTTTCCGCCGTCGCGCACCATCTCAAGGCGCTCGAGCCGCTGGGCATCCAGGCCGGCTTGTCCTCCCCGCGAATCCATTTGACCGAGCAAGAGCGCATCGAGGGGCGTGCGCGCCTCGACCGTGCGCTTCCGCCCGGGGTGCCTCGAGTCGGAGTCCATCCGGGGAATCGCTGGCCCGCGAAGCGCTGGCCGGAGGAGCGGTTCTCGGCGCTGATTCGAGGCCTGCCGCAAATCGGTGCCGCCGGCATCGTGCTCGCGGGGCCCGGAGAGGAACCGCTCGCCGTCCGCGTCGCCGAGCTGGCCGGGGCCGGAGGGGGCGTGCGTCCCCCCGTCCTCGGCGGGCTCACGCTGCGGGCCTACTGGGGCGTTCTCGCCGCGCTCGACGCGCTGGTCACCGTCGATGGAAGCCCGCTCCACGCGGGTCCCGCGCTCCAGGTGCCCACGGTGGGGATCCTCGGGCCGACCGTTCCCGAGATTTGGTTTCCCTATTCAGCGCGCGACGGGCATCAGCTCCTCTGCCGGGAGATTTGGTGCCGGCCTTGCCACCGCCATGAATGTGCACGGATGGATTGCCTCGACTGGATCACCGTCGAGGACGCCCTGCGGGCCACCCGCGTCGCGATCGCGCATTCTGGAAATGCGCGAGGAGACGCTCCCCGCCGCGCACTCGGAACACTTCCTGCCTAGTAGATAGCTGCCGGCCCTGGGGGGGCGGTGGCGAGAAGGCTCGAAGTCGTGAAATCACTAGCGGTTCTGAAATCGATCGTCCCGTCCACCGGACGGACGTTAGCCGTTCTGGAACACCGGCTGCACCCCGTGGTTCAACGCCTCGCGGGAAACGCCCGCTTGCTGGCTTCCCGGGCGGGCGTTGTTCTCACCGCAGCCGCCCGGGATATTCCGCGTTGGACCGCCGCGTTCTGGGAGCGCCATCGGCTTCTCCCGCGCCCGATCCGGCTGGCCATCTGGCTCACGGTCGCCGCCCTCTTCGTCGTCTGGGAGTTCCAGACATCGAACGTGCAGGCGCGAATCCTGTCCGCTCTCGCCTCCAAACTGACCTACACGGTGGAACTCGGGTCGAGCCCCGCGATCATCTTCCCGAAGCAGGGCCCGTGGGACGAGCGTCGCGGCTACACGCGCGTCGTCGAATTCTCCCGACGGCTGGAGCGGCAGGGATATCGCGTCGTCTCGCAGGCTCGCTTTTCGAAACCGCTCGCGTTCATCGCTCGGACCGGCGTGACGCCGCCCCAGCCCGAACGGCCGAATGCGGGGCTCGTGATCTGTGGGGCGGGCGGCGACACGCTCTACGATGCCGTCCGCGGGACGCCGGACTACCGTAGCTTCCGCGAGATCCCGCCGGTCGTCGTCCAGTCCCTCCTCTTCATCGAGAATCGGGAGCTTGGTCGGGACACGAGCGGAACCGCCAATCCGGCGGTCGATTGGAATCGATTCTTCAAGGCGGCGGCCCTCTACGTCGGTCGGCACGTCGGACTTCCGCTTCCCACCGAGGGGGGGAGTACCCTCGCGGTCCAGCTCGAGAAGTATCGTCACTCCCCTGGCGGCCGGACGGAGTCCGGCTCCGAGAAGCTTCGCCAGATGCTCACGGCCAGCATTCGCGCGTATCAGAGAGGGCCCAACACGGGCGCCGCGCGCCGGCAGATCATCCTCGACTACGTGAACTCGGTGCCGCTCGGCGCGGCCCGAGGGTACGGGGAAGTGTTCGGGCTCCAGGAGGGGCTGGACGTCTGGTTTGGAATGAAGCCTCGGTGGGTCCGTCAGGCGCTCGCGGACGACGCGCGCCCGGCGCGCCGCGCTCGTGCGCTCAAAGCGGTGCTTTCACTTCTGTGCGCCGTTCGGGCGCCGACGTATTACCTCACACGGCGACCCGAAGCCCTCGAGGCGCGCGTGGCGTCGTACACGCGCCTTCTCGTGAAGCAAGGGACCCTGGACGAGAAAACGGCGGAGAAGATCCTCGCCGCCAAGGTTCGCCCGCGGCAACGGTCCGCGAACGCCTGGGAGAACTCCGTACGAATCGATCAGGGAACAGGGCGAGTCCGCGAAGAGCTTCGCGAACTCCTCGGAGTCCGCGACAACTACGCGCTGGACCGCCTGGATGTCACCGTCGAATCGACGCTCGAGCCCGGACTCCAGCGCGAGGTTTCCGCGCTCTTCCGGGGGCTTGGCAAGGAAGACTCGGTCGAAGCGCGCGGCTTGGTCGGGGACCGGCTCCTGGGCGGGGGCGATCCCTCGCTCGTCCTCTACAGCCTGCTCGTCTGCGAGCGGACACCCCAGGGCAACGTCGTTCGCGTCGAGGAGGATAACCTCCGCGGGCCGCTCGACTTGAATCGAGGGACGATGCTCGAGCTGGGCAGCACGGCCAAACTGCGGACATTGGTGCACTACCTCGACCTCGTGACGAAGGAGCGCGAAGCCCTCCTCGCGCTTTCCCCGGTGGACGTGGCGACCAAGGCCGAAGAGGCGCGGGATCCGATCAGCAGATGGGTCGCCGAGGAGATGGTGCTCGACCCGGAGGCGCCGCTCGACTCGCTTCTCGAACGGGCCATGTCGCGAACCTACTCCGCGAATCCCGGCGAAGTCTTCTTCACCGGAGGCGGTCTCACGAGTTTCGTCAATTTCGATTCCACGGACAATCATGGGACCTTCACGGTGCGGGAAGCCGTCGTGAAGTCGATCAATCTGCCGTTCATCCGACTCATGCGGGATCTCGTCGCGTATCATGCCGCGCGCCTCCCGTACGACGCGACCGGCGCACTCTCCGGGGACGCGGAACGCGACCGCGACCGGCTTCTGCGTGAGATCGCGAAGTCCGAAGGGGAATTGCCGGACACCTCGTGGCTCCTCAAGACGGATCGAAAGCGCGCGCAAGACCTGCGGCTTCGGGCCCGGATCGAGCGCGACGCCTTTGCGCGCATGACGGAGGAGTGGAGGCGCGTCGGATTCCCGTTCGCGCACTTGGTGCCGTCCTACGCGACGGCGATCGGCAGTTCCGCGGATCAGCCGGGCGCGCTCGCGGACCTGATGGCCCTGCTGGTGAACGACGGGCGGCAGCGACCCACGAGCCGCATTCGCCGCGTCACGTTCGCGCCCGGAACGGCATACGAAACGACGTACGCGGCGCCCCCTGATGCTGGCGATCGTCCGCTTCTGGACCCGGCCGTGGCGCGCGCCGCGCGGGGCGTGCTCACCGAAGTGGTCGATCGCGGCACCGCGCAGAAGATGCGAGGCGCGTTCGATTCGGAAGACATGTCGGTGGAGATCGGCGGCAAGACGGGCACGGGAGACAATCGCGTGGAGCACTACGCCCGGGGCGGACAGGTCATCTCGTCGGAGGTCGTGAGCCGAACCGCCACATTCGTGTTCTATATCCAGGATCGTTACTATGGCGTGATCACCGCATCGGTCCTGGGGCCGGAGGCCTCGTACTATCGGTTTACGAGTGCTCTGCCGGTGACCATCCTGAGACAATTGGCCCCCAGCATCGAAAAGCGCCTCGGCATCAACGCGCCGGTGGCGTCGACGCAGGCGTCCGCGCCCGGCGACACGTCGAGCGCCGTGGGGGGTGCACTATGAGACGCAGCCGACTTCTGATTGGCCTGATCATGGCGGTGATCTCCCTGATCAGCTATTACTCCCTCCGGCAAGAGAATCCGTTCACCGGGACCGTGCAGCACATCTCCCTGAATACGGATCAGGAAATCGCCCTCGGGCTCCAGATGGCGCCGGAAATGGCGCGAGAGATGGGAGGGCTCGACGCGGATCAGCAGGCACAGATTATGGTTTCGACGGTGGGGGAGCGGGTCGTGCGGCAGAGCGCGGCACGCGGGACCCCGTTTCAATTCCACTTCTACGCCCTGGCGGATCCACAGACCGTGAATGCGTTCGCCCTACCCGGCGGTCCGGTCTTCATCACGCGCGCCCTGCTCAGCCGACTCGAAAATGAGGCGCAACTGGCCGGGGTCCTTGCCCACGAGGTGGGCCACGTGGTCGCCCGGCATTCGGCGGAGCGAATGGCGCAGAGCGAGTTGGCTCAGGGCCTGGTCGGAGCGGTCGCTGTCGGCGGGTCGGACGAATATGGACATGGCCAGCAAGCGGCCCAGATGGCCGCCGCCGTTGCCCAGATGGTTCAGCTCAAATACGGGAGAAAGGACGAAATCCAGTCGGATACGCTCGGAGTTCGCATGATGACGAGCGCGGGCTATGACCCGAGGGCGCTCATCAACGTGATGAACATCCTGGAGGAGGCCTCTGGGGGAGGCGGCCAGCCGGAATTCATGAGCACCCATCCCGATCCCGGAAACCGCAGGCAGATCATCACGGAAGCCATCGAGCGTCTCTATCCCGGGGGATCCGTGCCCGCGTCCCTCACGCTGGGGCGTAGCTTCCGCTAGGAGCGCCTGCGTTTACTCGCCGGGGCGCTGTTCCCCCTTCCGCCTTCGCGTGACGTACAGCACCGCGACCGTCCAGGTCGGGAAGAGATCCACGAAGGGGATCATCTCGGTCACGAACGTCGGAAGGAAGGCCAGGTGCCATCCGAGGATGGCGACCATGAACGCGCCGGTCAAAAGATCGAGGAGATTGTTCCAGGGGCTTCCAGGAAAGAAGAGCGGGAAGATGACGATCTGGAGCCCGTCCACACCAAAAGCAACCCATCGGGCGATCCGCTTTCGCCGTTCCCCGTTCATGGCGTAAACGAGAAGACCCCGGGGGGCACGAGGCTCTCCGGGGTTTCTTCTCTCATTCGATCGCGTCAGTGCGCGTCGATCGTGACCGAGTCGGGCACGTTCACATTGATGTCCGTGTCCTTCTCGACGGTCGTCGGCTCGGTTGTCGTTGTGCCACCGGCACGGTTCTCGATGGTCGTCGTCGACGTGTCGGGCGCCTCGGGGGACGGATTCCGCGTTGTGAACCAGATCGCGAGGCCCGCAATCACGAGAACCGCAATGACGGCGATGAGCGCGATGCTCGGTCCGCTGCTTCTATCCTCTGACCTAATGATCTCCGTCATATCTATCTCCGTTCGAAGGGGGGATTTCGGTCCCCCCACACATGGGGTGAGGGGAGGCCTAGGCCACCGCCGCCGTTGGAGCGTCGCAGGATTGGTGCCAGTACGTGATATGGCCGTAGATTAAGTTACAACAACAAGTTACATCTCTCGTCCGTCTCAGAGACGGCGTCCCGATCGGGGCGATATCCGAAGCTTTGACCCGCTTCACTCAGGTGATCCGCCCCGTTTTGCGGCATCGAAACGAGCGGTACCGTCGGGCTGGATTTGCTCGAGCACGACCTCTCGCACGTGGGCGCCGGACCGCTCGAGGGTCCAGAGCGAGATCGTGACGTCGGTCGGAATGGACCCCGTCGAGAAGGTCGATCCGCTGTCCCCGAGCGCGAACGAGTCGCCCGTGTCCGTGCCTACGACGCTCGTCGTCACGGCACCGCCGGATCCATCGATTCGCACGCGCCATCTTCCCGGTGGGACCCGAAGCGCGGCGAACTCCGCGGGCGCAAGCGGATAGACCGCGACTCCCATCCGTCCCTCCGGGTCGAGACGCGCCCTGCTCTCCTTGTTGTCCGAGAAGAGATGCCCGGGGATCTCGATGCGGCCTTCCGAGCGTCGGATTCCGATCGCTCCGCCCTCGGTCCTCATCCAGATGATCGAGACCACGCGCCTCGGCCGCTCGCACTCGATCGTCACCGGGCGGAATGTCGAAGTGAACTCGGCGTGGGGATCCGCCAGCATCTCCACGCCACTTCGAAGGGATGCCTCTCTTCCGCCCGTGGGCAGATTGAACAAGACGAGATCAGGCTTCCGCGACAGAACGTAGGCGCCATCACCCAGCTCGTGACCGAGCGGGCCCTTCCCAAAGCCCGCGGGACGGTGGTGCGCCAGGTAGTGATCGTTGATTCCAAGCATGTCGACCGAGGGAAGCCGGGAGAAATACGGCAGGCAACCCGCCGGATCGACCGCGAGAAGAGGTCGTTGGGCGCCGAACGCTTTGGCGAGGACTCCGCCGACGACCTCCCCATCCCACTCCCATCGCTCCTGGCGAGCGCGCACGTTCATGGGGTCGACGACTTGCAAGAGCGCGAGTGCCAGGAGACAGAGCGCGGTCGCTCCCACGACGGGCCGAAGGGATCTCTGCGACGGAATCCGCCTCGCGAGCGTGATCGTCGCCAGGTAGACGAGCACGATCACGGCCGGCACGAGATGTCGCCGCCCCGGGAAGAGGTCGCCGCCCACGAGGATCAGATACCCCAGCCAAACGACCAGCACGACGCCGAGAAACCGAGCGCGGCTCCGCAGAGGCTCGGTATCGGCGGCACGAAAGGCGAGAATCGCGGGGACGACCAAGCTGGCGAGATAGATCCCACCCACGACGTATTGCACGCCCGTCCAGGCACGCGCCAACGAGAAGCCCACTTTGGCAAACGCCGAATTCGGGAGCCACTCGTGGTACGTCACCTGACGGAAGGCCAATTGCGCTACGAAGAACAAGACGGGGATCAAGATGATGAAGGCCGCGATTCGGAGGGTCTCGCGGTTGAATCCCCGGGCGGCAACGATTCCGAGGCATGCGGCGACCGTGAAGAGCGCCCCGTCCGCTCGGGTCAGTACGACGAGCCCGAGGAACAATCCCGGGAATAGGATCCTGGTCGCCCCGGGTCGCGTCTCTTCCAACAAGGGAAACGAGAGGGCGATGGCCCACGCCAGAAGTCCCGCGAGAAGCGGTTGCTCGAGGCCGCCGAAGGTCCAGACCACGATGGGACCCGCAACGGCCAGCGCGAGGGCGCCCGCGAAGCCGGGGAGCGCCCCGCGAATCGAGTTCGCCCGGTACACCCAGACGACCGCGGCCATCGCCGCCGCCGTGCCGAGCAGGCCGAGGACGCGTGCCGCCCAGATGAGGTCGAGCCCCAATTTCCCGAGCAGCGCGCAGCCCAGGATCCAGAGCAGGTTCGTGTAGCCTTCCACCGCCTCGCCGTCGTTCCAGGTCAGACCGCGCCCCTGGAGCAGCCGTTCCGCATAACGCAGGGAGATGAAGGCGTCGTCAGCCATGAACTGGCGGTAGAGCCACGTGCCCGCCGCCAATGCCGCCATCGCGCACGCGAAGGCGATCAACGAAAGAAAAAGGGTCCCGCCGGTCGCGTTCCCCGAGAGCCGAGGCTTCGATTGTGGTTGCATGGCCAGGAGTAAACCCGCTCCCGGTGCTCGGTGTCGAGGGAATCCGCGCCGGCTAGAGGTCCGGCATTACGACCCGCACGGATTGGGTGTCGCGGAGGTCAATCTTGCTCCGAGGAATCATGTTGGCGTAGCCCACGAGTGAAAATACGAACGGGTCGGACTGGTCCTGATCGAGGATCAGGATATCCGTGTCGACCATGCAGAATCGACCGAACTGCGACGTGCCCCCCTTCAGATAGACGTAATTCTTCGCGGAGGATTCCGGTGCCGGGATCGGGTTCCCCGCGAAGGCGAGATGAATTCCTCTGTCGTCCAGCGTGACGGTGGACATTCTGCCGTCGACCCGCGGAGGCGGAAACAGGCCGAACGGTTTCACCATGATCCGATTTCCATGCACGATCAGGCTTTCGTTTGGCGGCATGGTGATCAGGTGCTCCAACTGAAAGGGCTCCAACTTGACGAGCTTGGTTACCGGTAGGACACCGAAGGCCTTGAGGTGATCCGCGTCGATGGTCAGCGTGTTGTTCGTTCGGTCCACCTGCAGGTGCGCATTCATCTTGAACGGGATCCAAAGTCCAACGTTCACGCTGCCGGACACACGTAAGACCAGCTCGTCGTCATCGCGTTTCAGCCTGACTTTCAAGTCGCGCAACTTGGAGTGGGGGTAATTGAAGACGCTCTCGTTGAACATGCCCTCCAGCACGTCGGGCCGAATCAAGACGACGGACTGCTGCAGCGTCAGGTGAAACGAGTCGAGATCGTCGAAATCGACGACCTTCCCTCGAACCGGTACGGCCCGCACCGCCATGTTCCCCGTGTCGATGTAGACCTTGTCCGACCATTTGAACTGGACGTTCTGCAGGCGAATGGGCACGCCCACGCCCGACGCGCTGGAGACCTGCGTCGTGTCGTCTTCGAGAAACGTGGTCAGCAACTTGGAGGAATAGGTTTCCGTCGCGCGGATGGCGCTCCGCTGTTCGTAGAGGAGAAAACTCTCGAAGAGGATGACGAGGAACATGAGGACGAGCAGGACGAGCAACAGACGGTTGCGGTGCCGCGCGAACCATTCCAGACCCAGCCTTGCCATGCCAGCCCCGCCTTGCAGGTTCTGTGCCTTTGACAATATTCCCCGGCGCCCTGCGGCGACCCGCCGCTAGGGTGCCTTTCGGGCCATAGACCCCCCGCGAGGCCGTCCGTATCGGTACTCATCAATAGAAGCAAGTCCCGTTTGGGACGCCGGATGGGCCGGCTTTCGGTTCGGCACTCGGCGCGGATAAAGCTTTGTCGGTTCCGCCGGTATCGGGCATGCGGGGGTGGAGCAGGCCAAATTGGCACCGTTCATGCCTTGTCGCGCGAGCGGCCCAAGACAGCTCAAATGGGGCCTCCGGGTTCAAAATACATGCTTGTCGCATCCACAGGAGGTGTCATGAAATCGCTACATAGAATCCTGCTCCTTACGACCCTCTTCTTTCTGCCGCTTTCGGCGGCCCACGCAGCTGCGCCGAACGTAGCTCCCATCTCCAACGTTTCGATCAACGCGAGTGCCGTTGCGACGGTGAACGTCGTCGCAGTCGACCTCGACGGCGACGCGATCACCCTAATCCCGACGCTGCCTGCGTTCGCGACCCTGAACGCGCCCACGACGGGCAATGGATTGGTCCTCACGACGATCTCCCTAGCTCCAACCGGTACGGATGTGGGTACCTTCAACGGAAAGATCAAGGCAACCGCAGGCGGTCAGGCGGACAGTTCGACATTCCAGATCATCGTCGCCGCGGCGGGATCGAATCAGGCGCCGGTGGTGACGGCTCCGGCCGTCCAGTCCATCTCGGAAGGCGCGAATCTCATGTTCACCGTCACCGCCGCCGATGTGGACGCGGATGCCATCGTCTCGCTCAACGCCACCGGGGTTCCGTCTGGGGCGACGTTCACGAAGAACGGCGCGAACACGTCGGGCACGTTTTCCTGGACGCCGACGTTTACCCAATCCGGTGACTATGACCTCGTCTTCACCGCGACCAGCGGAGTCCTGACGGGCGCGGCCACCACGCACATCCACGTGGAGAACGCGGTTCAGCTATCGGTCGCAAGTATTTCCGACATGACGGTCGTGGAAGGCACCACCTTCACGGTGAACGTCAACGCGACCGGCCCGGCGACCGGATCCATCGACCTGACCTCCTCGCTGCCCTCGTTTGCCACCTTGAACGCGCCGACGAGCAGCTCGGGCACGGGGACCCTGACGACGACGGTCACGATTTCACCGACCGCCGGTCAGGCGGGCACGTACCAGGCGTCGGTTACGGCGTCGGCGAGCGGCCAGACCGATACCGAGGACTTCACGATCACCGTCATCGCGGCTGGGTCGAATCAGCCGCCGGTGGTGACGGCTCCGGCCCTGCAATCCACCACGGAAGGCGTCAATCTGATGTTTACCGTCTCCGTGGCCGACGCGGACGCGGATGCCATCACGTCCCTCAACGCGACCGGTGTTCCGTCGGGGGCCACGTTCACGAAGAACGGCAGCAACACGTCGGGCACGTTTTCCTGGACGCCGACGTTTACCCAATCCGGCGAGTACGACGTCGTTTTCACGGCCGCGAGCGGAACCCTGACGGGCGCCGCCACCACGCACATCCACGTCGAGAACGGCGTGCAGCTGTCGATCGCCAATATCTCCGACGTGACCCTTGCGGAAGGCACCACCCTTACGGTGAACGTCAACGTGACCGGTCCGTCGACCGGATCCATTGGCCTCACCTCGTCGCTGCCTTCCTTCGCCACCTTGAACGCGCCGACGAGCAGCTCGGGCACGGGGATCTTGGCGACGACGATCACGATCTCGCCGGCCACCGGACAGACGGGAACCTTCCAAGCGTCGGTCACGGCCTCGGCGAGCGGCCAGACGGATACCGAGAGCTTCACGATCACCGTCACGCCTGTCGGCGGTGGCGGTATGCAAGCGAAGGCGACCCTTCTCGGGAATTACAACACGCACCGGAAGTTCATCTGCTTCCGCGTCGAGCCGGTGAACTCGTCCTTCGACATGCGGAACGTCGTTCTCTCCGGCGTTACCCTCCATTGGGGCGGTAACTCGATCACGGCGCTGGCGGGCAAGACCCACCTGAGCTGTGAGGACGACGACGAGGGCGACGGTGACAACGGTGACTGTGATGAGTGCGACGACGATGATGATGGTGACGAGTCGCACGACACCGCTGCATGCGACACCCTGGACTGCAGGGACGCGTCGCTTCACGCTTGCTTCTCGATTTCCGATATTCAGAGCCTCTTCGGCGACGCGCCGCTCCCGACCAGCTTCGCGGACGCCACCGTGAACGGCAGCCTGTCGACGGGCGAGACGTTCGCGGCGACCGTCGGAACGAAATTCGCGGGGAACCACGACGACAAGGATAAGCACGGGAAGAAGGGGCTCCACTCGAGGGTCCGCCCGAATCCGGTCAATCCGTCGACCGTGGTCACCTTCACCCTGTCCCAGCCGGGCAGGGTCCGAATCCTGATCTACGATCTGCAGGGTCGGCTCGTGAAGACGCTCCTGGACGAGAATCGCACGGTCGGCGATCAGACCGTGACGTGGAACGGCTCGGGCTCCCGGAAAGGCACGGTCTCGTCGGGGGTTTACTTCGTCCACATCAAGGCGCCGCAGGGCCAGGAGGTCCAGCGGGTCACGGTCTTGAAGTAATCGGGCTTCGTTTCTAGAGCAAAATCCCATATCGTGGACTTTCGGGTTCGCGGTGAGACGACGGGCCCCGGTGGCGCAAGCCGCCGGGGCCGACGTCCATGCGGTCCCGTCTGTGTTTCGATGAAAGGCGGCAGTTCTGATGGGCACCATCTGGGTATTCGGGAAGTGGCTTGATCCGAGCCTTCGGGCGCCCGACTCGGACCCGAGTCCGATCCGCGCGGAGCTTCTGAGCGTCGAACATCTGGAAGAGCGGGCTCGCGTGCTCGCCGCCAGCTATACCGTCGCGCGAAACCCTCGCCGCCGCCCGCGCCGCTTCCTTCCTCGACTTGAAGAAAACGCCAAGGTCCTTCGCCACGCCTACCGCGAGCTGGCCAGCGACGTGCGGAAGGGCGAGCCGGTCGCGCCCGCGGCCGAATGGCTGCTCGACAACTTCCATCTCGTCGAGGCCGAAGCGGCCGAGGCTCGAAGAAACCTCCCGCCGCGATACTATCTCGAGCTGCCCAAGCTCGCCTCGCGCGAGCTCGCCGGGACGGCCCGCGTCCACGCCCTGGCGCTCGAGTTCATACGCCACAGCGATGCGCGCTTCGACCTGAAGCGGCTGACCCACTTTATCGGCGCCTTTCAATCGGTCGCCCCGCTCACGCTCGGCGAGCTCTGGGCCTGGCCGAGCATGCTCAAGATCTGCCTGATCGAGAACATTCGGCGGCTCGCCGACGAGATCATGAAGAGCCGCCAGGGCGAAGCAGAAGCCGATGCGTACTTCGCCCGCTTTGAAACGATTGCTCCCGCGGATCCGCTCCCGCCCCTTCCCGAAACACTGTCGAACGGGTTCGTGGTCCAACTCGTCCAGCGCATGCGCGAATTGGGCCCCCACGTGGCCGACCTGCGGATCGAGGTCGATCGCCGCCTCGAGCAGGTGGGGCAGTCGGTCGACGAGGCGGTTCGAGCGGAGCACCAGCAGCAAACGATGGGGCAGGCTTCGATGGGGAACTCGATCACCGCGCTCCGGCTCGTCGCGACGAACGACTGGAACCGCACGATCGAACAGGTGAGCCTGATGGAGCAGATTCTCCGACGCGACCCGGCGGGGGCGTATGGCCGGATGGACTTCCAGAGCCGGGACCGTTATCGCCAAGCCGTGGAAGAGCTCTCCGAGCCGACGGGGGAGGCCCAGGTGCGCGTGGCGCTCCGATCGGTGGAGAGCGCGCGCCAGGCGGCGGAGCGCGGCGAGGGGGAACCGAACACGCACATCGGCTACCACCTGATCGGAGGGGGCCGTCGCGGGTTCGAGATCGACGTGGCCTACGTTCCCGAGTTCTCTCAGCGGATCCGCCGCGCCCTCTTCGCGTTCAACACGGCCTTCTATCTAGGTTCCATCGCGTTCCTGACCGCGCTCGCCATCGCCGGCGCGCTCGCTTGGTCGCGCGCGTGGGGGGCGGAAAGCACGCGCCTTCCGTGGATCGGCCTCCTCGCCCTCTTGCCCGCGAGTCACCTGGCGGTCCTCATCGTCCAGCGGCTCACGCACCGGATCGCGCGCCCGCGGCGGCTGCCGCAAATCGACCTCCAGAACGGCGTCCCGGAGGAGGCGCGCACCATGATCGTGGTGCCGGTGCTTCTCGGAAGCGTCGCCGGAGCCCGGGCGCACGTCGAACACCTGGAGGTGCAAGCCCTGGGGAACGAGGAGCACCACCTCCACTTTGCGCTCCTGACCGATTTCAGAGACGCGTCCGAGGCCGAGCGGCCCGAGGATGCGGAGATTCTCGCGGCGGCCGCTTCCGGAATCGAGGCGCTGAACGCACGCCATGGAAACGGGAAGGGCAGCCGCTTCTACCTCTTCCATCGCCCGCGCACCTGGAACGAACGGGAAGGCGCCTGGATTGGCTGGGAACGGAAGCGGGGGAAGATCGAGGAGTTCAACGGGCTGCTCCGCGGTCGAGCGTCGTCGTTCCGCGTCGTGGTCGGCGATCCCTCGATCCTCGAATCCGTTCGCTACGTCATCACGCTCGACGCGGACACGCGCCTCCCGCGCGAGACGGCGCGCCGGCTGATCGGAATCATCCAGCATCCGCTGAATCGGCCGCACTTCGACCCGGCCCTCCAGCGTGTCACGCGCGGCTACGGGATCCTCCAGCCGCGCGTGAGCGTCACCCTGACCAGCGCCGCGAGCTCGCGGTTCGCGCGCGTCTATGCCGGGCACACCGGGGTCGATATCTATACGACCGCCGTCTCCGACACCTACCAGGATCTCTTCGGCGAGGGGAGCTTCACCGGAAAAGGTCTTTACGACGTGGACGCCTTCATGGCGGCGCTGGAAGGACGCGTTCCGGAGAACGCGATTCTCTCTCACGATCTCTTCGAGGGGATCCACGCCCGGGCGGGTTTGGTGTCGGACATCGAGGTGGTCGATGACTTCCCCTCGAGCATCTTGGCCCACGCCGGACGTCAGCGCCGGTGGGTGCGCGGAGACTGGCAGATTCTCGCCTGGCTCTTTCCGTGGGTGCCCACCCCGCGCGGGTTGGAGCGGAATCGCCTCCCGCTCATCAGCCGCTGGAAGATCCTGGACAACCTGCGGCGGAGCCTGGTCGCGCCCGCGTCCCTTCTCCTCCTCGCCTCCGCCTGGACCTGGCTCCCCGGTCCTCCATGGGCGTGGACGCTCGCGATCATCCTCGGCATGTGCTTCCCGCTCTATTCGAAGTTCTCACGAGCCCTGAAGGGGCCCGCGCCGCAGCAGCCCCTCGTGGTCTTCCTCCGGGACGTCGGGGAGGAGTTCGAAACGGCCGGAGCCCAGGTGTTCCTCGACGTCACGCTCCTTGCCTACCATTCCTTCGAAATGGTCCATGCCATCGGCCTCACCCTGATTCGGATCCTCTTCACCAAGAGGAGGCTGCTCGAATGGGAGACCGCGGCGGCCGCCGCCGCGCGCTCCGCGAAGCTCACGGCCGCGGGTCGCATGCGGGCCTTCGCCAAGGCGATGTGGGCCGGGCCGGCCGTCGCCGTCCTGCTCTTCGCGCTCACCCTCGTCACACGGTCGGAGGCGATGGGCGTCGCCCTTCCGCTCCTCGTGCTGTGGTTCTTCTCGCCGCTCGTCGCGTACTGGCTGAGCCGGCCGACCTCGGCGTACATGGTCGCGCTCGAGCCGCGCGACCGTGTCTACTTGCGCCGCGTCGCACGGAACACGTGGCGCTATTTCGAAGCCTTTTGCGGCGAGGAGGACCACTGGCTCCCGCCCGACAACGTTCAGGAGAGACAGGAGCGGAAGGTGGCGAGGCGCACGTCGCCGACGAACATCGGCATGGGATTGCTTGCGACGCTCTCGGCACACGACCTCGGTTTCCTCGATCCGAGCGAAGCCCTGGATCGTATCGAGCGGACCTTGAATACGCTCGATGGACTGGAGCGGCACGAAGGGCACTTCCTGAATTGGTACGACACGGCGAGCCTGGCTCCGCTCCACCCGCGGTATGTCTCCACGGTCGACAGCGCCAACCTGGCGGGCTCTCTGATGACGCTTGCCGCCGGTCTCAGACGGCCCCAATCGAGCCCGCCCGACGATTCCAAGCGTGCAGCGGCGATCGCGGACACGCTCGCGCTCTTCCGCCGCAGCCTGGAAGCGGTCCCCGATGCGAAGATGACCAAGGCGGCGCGAGAACGGTTGGCGCCGGAGCTCCACGACGTGGAAGCGTTCCTCGACGCCGCCGATCTCGACGGCCAGCGCGGGCCCGAGGCCGAAGAGGCCGCGTTCTGGGGCAGGGCCCTCCTCCGACTTCTTGCGTCGGGCGCCGGTCGCCCGGAGGGGTGGGGCGAGCGAGGGGATGCGCTGGCGGACCGAGCCGAGGCGTTCGCAGGCGAAATGGACTTCCGGTTTCTCTACGACAAGGATCGCCGCATCTTCTCCATCGGCTTCCGCCTCGCGGACACGGAAGGTCCGGGACGACTCGATCCCTCGTACTACGATCTGCTGGCGTCGGAAGCGCGCCTCGCGAGCTTCGTGGCGATCGCAAAGGGGGACGTACCGCTGGAGCACTGGTTCCAGCTTGGGCGGGCGCTCGTCAGCGTCGCCGGCGCGCCGACGCTGGTGTCCTGGAGCGGCTCGATGTTCGAGTACCTCATGCCGCTCCTCATGATGCGGAACTATCCGGACACCCTTCTCCAGCGCACGTCGGACTCTGCCGTGCGCGCGCACATCCACTACGCGCGGCTCCGCGGCGTCCCCTGGGGGATCTCCGAATCGGCGTACAACCAGGTGGACCGCAACGGGAACTATCAATACAAGGCATTCGGAGTGCCCGATCTGGGTCTCAAGCGAGGGCTCTCGGAGGAGCTGGTCGTGGCGCCGTACGCCACCGCGCTGGCGGCCATGGTCGATCCGGTGCAAGCCGCCCACAACTTGAGGCGGCTCGCGCGCGAGGGGGCGGAAGGGGACTTCGGTTTCTACGAGGCGATCGACTACACGCCGCGGGACGTCGAGAAGGACGAGAAGATCGGGCACGGCGACGGGCGGCCGGTCGCCGTTCAAGCCTATTTCGCCCACCACCAGGGAATGTCGCTCGTCGCGCTGGCCAACGCCTTGCTCGACCACCCGATGGTGGGGCACTTCCACAGCGAAGCCAGGGTGCAGGCAACCGAGCTCCTGCTCCAGGAGCGCGTTCCGCGGTTCGTCTCGGTGACTCGTCCGCGGCCGATCGAGATGACGCGCCTTGCGCCCCCGGTGCTGCCTCTGCCTCCGCGGCGGTTCCGGACGCCCCACACGAGGTATCCGCACGCGGCATTCCTTTCGAACGGCCGCTACGTCTCGGTCGTCACCAACTCCGGCGGCGGCGGAAGCACCTGCAAGGGGCTCACGATCACGCGGCGACGGCAGGACCCGACCGTCGATCCCGGTGGGCAGTACCTCTACCTGCGAGACGTTCGAAGCGGCGCCGTCTGGTCCGCCGCCTACCAGCCGATCCGGCGCGAGCCGGACGAGTATCGGAGCACGCTCCTGCCCGACCGGGTCGTGATCGAGCAGCGCTTGGAGGAAATCCAGAGCAAGCTCGAGATCGCGGTTTCGGCCGAGGACGACGTCGAGGTCCGAAGGCTCTCCTTGACCAATCGGAGCGGGTACCTGCGCGAAATCGAGATCACGAGTTATGCCGAGGTGGTGCTCACGCCGCAGGCGGAGGACCTCGCGCATCCCGTGTTCGGCAAGCTCTTCCTGGAGACGGAAGGGCGCGCCGAGACGGCCTCGCTCCTCTGCACGCGGCGCCGTCGCTCGCCGGACGATCCGGCCGCGTGCGCGATCCACGTGCTGAGCGTGGAAGGACGCGCGCAGAGCGCCGTGGAATGGGAGACGGATCGCGCGCGATTCTTGGGCCGCGGCCGCGGTCCCGACGACCCCGTCGCGCTCGACGGCCGGCCGCTCTCGGGAACGGTGGGCGCCACGCTCGACCCGATCCTCAGCCTTCGGCAACGGGTGCGGCTTGCACCGGGTGGGTTCGCGCGTCTCGCCTTCGCCACCGGCATGGCCTCCAACCGTGACGCGGCCATCGCCCTGTGCATGAAGTACGCGGACCCGACCTCGGCATCGCGCACGCTCGCGCTGGCCGCGACCCAGCTCTCCATCTCGCTCCGCCACCTCGGTATTCCCATCGAGGAGGCGCAGCTCTACGAGCGGCTCGCGTCGCGCGTCTTCCACTGCGATCGCTCGCTCGCCTGCGCCCCGGAGACCCTCGAGCGAAACGTGCTCGGCCAGTCGGGGCTCTGGGCGCACGGCATCTCCGGCGATAACCCGATCCTCCTCGTGCGCGTGCTCGAGCAGGACGACCTCGCGCTCGTGCGCCAGGTGCTTCGGGCCCAGGACTACTGGCGTCTGAAGGGATTGATCGCGGAGGCCGTCATTTTGAACGAGCACCCGATCGGCTATCGAAACGAGATGCACGAGCAGCTGAACGGACTCCTGGAAGGGGGACCGTGGGGTGCGTGGAAGGACAAGCCGGGTGGCGCCTTCCTCCTGACCGGGGACGGGATGGGCGAGGCGGAGCGCCTTCTCCTCGATGCGGTCGCGCGCGCCGTGCTCCGCGGGGACGCGGGAAGCCTCGAGGAGCAGCTCGACCAGCCGTACGCCGAACCGGTGTGGCCGCCGGCGAGCATGCCCCAGGCGGACGCGAGCACCGGCCCGGTGGAGGAAGAGATCGAGGAGGTCGAGGTACCCGAACTCACGCTCTGGAATGGGCGCGGAGGATTCACGCCCGACGGATGCGAATACGCGATCGTCCTGAACGGCGCCGACCAGACGCCGCTCCCTTGGGCCAACGTGCTCGCGAATCCGCGATTCGGCTCGGTCGTGACCGCCGCGGGACTCTCCTACACGTGGGCAGAGAACAGCCGCGAAAACCGGCTCACGCCGTTCGACAACGATCCGACGACCGAGGCGACGGGCGAGGCGATCTACGTGCGCGACGACGAGAGCGGGGTGGCGTGGGGCGCCACTCCGGGCCCCATGCGCCGGCGCGCGGAGACCAGGCGGTGGATCGTGCGGCACGGCGCGGGGGTCACGCGCTACGCGCACAACGAGCACGGTATCCGTCACGAGTTGGCGGTCTTCGTGCATCGTTCCGACCCCATCCGGTTCGCGCTCCTCACGCTGGAGAACAAGACGGCCCGCCCGCGCCGCCTGAGCGTGTTCGGATACCAGGAGTGGCGACTGGGCCCGCCGCGCGAGGGAGAGCAGGTCCACGTTCGCACCGCGTTCGACCAGGACGCGTCGACGATTCTGGCCGAGAATCCGTACAACCCGGAATTCCGGGGTCGCGTGGCCTTCGTGCACGCCGGGCCGCTGCGCTCGTACACCTGCGACCGGGCCGAATTCCTGGGCCGGAACGGCTCGCTTGCCTTGCCCGCCGCGCTCGGGAGAGCCGAACTCACGAACAGGACCGGCGCGGGACTCGATCCCTGCGCCGCGCTTCAGGTCGCGCTCGAGCTGGCGCCGGGCGAGACGCGACAAGTGGTGCTCCTCCTGGGTCAGGGCGAGGACCGAAACGCCGCGCTCACGCTCGCGCGACGCTACGCCTCGGCATCGGCGGCGCTTACGGCCCTTCGAGAAGTGGAAGAGCAATGGAACGGGATTCTCGGCACGGTCCAGGTTCGCACTCCCGACGACTCCTTCGATCTCATGATGAATCGATGGTTCCTGTACGAATCCGTCGCGAGCCGACTCTGGGCGCGTACGGCGTACTACCAGCCCGGGGGCGCGTACGGATTCCGTGACCAGATCCAGGACGTTCTGGCGCTGTCGTTCGCGGCGCCGGATCTCTTCCGCGAGCACCTCCTCCGTGCCGCGGGGCGCCAGTTCGCGGAGGGAGATGTGCAGCACTGGTGGCATCCCCATTCCGGAGCCGGCGTTCGGACCCGCTGCTCGGACGATCTCCTCTGGCTGCCCTTCGCGGTACTGCGGTATCTGCGGGCAACCGGGGACGCACGCGTTCTCGAAGAGCGCGCGCCCTTCCTGGAATCGGCGACCCTCGCTCCCGAGGAGCGCGAATCCTACGGCCATCCCGCGGTGTCGCCCGAGGACGGGACCCTCTACGAGCACTGCGCGCGCGCGATCGACAAGAGCCTGGCATTCGGCCCGCAGGGCCTTCCCTTGATCGGAAGCGGCGACTGGAATGACGGAATGAACCGCGTGGGTCGGCTGGGACAGGGCGAGAGCGTCTGGCTGGGATGGTTTCAGAGCCAGATCCTCCGCGAGTTCGCCGAGGTGGCCGAGAACCGCGGGGACGGCGACCGTGCTGCCCGCTACCGCGGCGAGGCGGCGCGGCTCGCGGCCGCGATGGAGCAGTCGTGGGATGGGGAATGGTACCGGCGTGCCACGTTCGACGACGGGACGCCCCTCGGCTCCGCCCAGAACGACGAGTGCCGGATCGATTCGATCAGCCAGTCGTGGGCCGTCCTTTCGGGCACCGCACCGGTGTCGCGCGCCGAGCGCGCCATGGACTCCGTGCGGAGCCATCTCGTGCGTCGCGATGCCCGTGTCGTTCTCCTCTTGAACCCGCCGTTCGACGTGTCGTCCCTCGACCCCGGCTACATCAAGGGGTACATCCCGGGCGTGCGGGAGAACGGCGGCCAGTACACGCACGCGGCGATCTGGGTCGTCATGGCCGTGGCCTCGCTCGGAAGCGGCGACGAGGCCGTCGAGCTATTCCATCTCTTGAATCCGGTGAATCACACGCGCACGCCGGGCGAGGTGACCCGTTACAAGGTAGAGCCGTACGTCGTCGCGGCGGACGTCTACGCCCATCCGATGCACGTCGGCCGTGGCGGGTGGACGTGGTACACGGGGGCGGCGAGTTGGATGTATCGCGCGGGGCTGGAGTCGATCCTCGGGATCGAGCGCCGGGGAGCGCGATTGTCGATCAAGCCGTGCATCCCCGCGGCGTGGCCCGGGTTCTCGGTGATCGTCCGCTTCGGCGCCGCCCGGTATGAGATCGAGGTGGCGAACCCCGAGCACCGCTGCACCGGGGTTGCCGAAGTGGAACTCGACGGCCGGACCGTGGACCCCCTGGCCATCCCCTTGATCGACGATGGGCGGACGCACTCCGTGCGCGCGGTGATCGGCGACCCGGCTCAGGTTCCCAGCGGCACGGAATCCTGAACGCGCCCCTTGCGGCCCGGAGAAATGCGGATATAGTTACCTGCTACAGGTGGCCACTCCGTTCCCCCCGCAGCCACCTCGAGCCCCCCTCACAAGTTCCCCCCCAAGTTTCGTAAGCCTAGCGCTTCGAGCCAAGGGCACGCCGCGCGCGCCGCCTCGAAGACCGTCCAGCGCCCCCCAGCGCGGGCGCCTGGGCTAGCCGGATCTTGCGAAAGGGAGCGCCGCCATGGCGAACTCGATGCCTCGGACTGTCCGCCGAGTTAGATCCCTGTCTCGATCGACCCTGCTGATTCTCTTTTCCCTGCTCGCACTGGCAACGGTTTCCGGCCCGGCACATGCGGACACCGGCACCATCACGGGCAAGGTGGTCGACAAGGACGGCGCTTCGCTCCAGTACGCCAGCGTGATCCTTCTCGGCAAGGGGCTGGGCGGGCCGACCAACGCGGAAGGCGTGTTCATCCTGGCCCGCGTGCCGGTAGGCGTCTATACCATCCGCGCGATGGTCGTAGGCAGACGCTCTGTCAACCGGACGGTCAAGGTCGACGCCAACCGCACCAGCGTCGTCGACTTCCAGCTCGCTGAAGAAGCGATCCGGATGCCGACGACAATCGTCACAATCGACCTGGCCCGACAGGTGCGAAAAGACTCGGCGACCAAGGTCTATGTCACCGACAAGGAGCTCCACCAACTCCCCGTCGACGACTACATTAAGGCGATCGCCCTCAAGGCGGGCGTCACCAGTCAGGGGGGTGAGCTTCATTTCCGCGGCGGGCGCGGGGACGAAGTGCTCACGATCGTCAACGGCATCGCGAGCCGCAATCCGCTCCTCGCGGAAGGGGTCGATCTCGGGTTGCTCGCCGTCTCGACCAGCGAGCAGGTGCTCGGTGGCATGGACGCGCAATACGGGAACGCGCTCTCGGGCATCATCGCCCTCACGACGCGCGAGGGCGGCGACCACTTCGGCGGCGAGGTGCGGTACTTCACGGATCGCTATGGAGAAGAGGATAAGTCGTTCAACAACTTCGAGCGGCTGAGCCTCGGGTTCGGAGGTCCGTTCCTCTTCCCGAACACGAACTACTACATGGCATTCGAGGGGACGTATAGCGATACCTACCTCCGAAACGCCTCGGATCACAAGGAGCACCGGTTCCTCGACTTCATTCGCGTCGGCAACAAGCAGTCGAACGCCACGAACTTCTCGAGCAAGCTGACGTGGAAGGTCTCGCCGAACCAGAAGCTCAATCTCGAGCTGATCCGGAACGCGTCGCTCAATGGCCGGTACCACAATCGCTGGAACCGGAAGGGGTTCGTCCAGACGCGCTCGGACAGCACCGCGCCGACGGATGGCAGCGTCACCCAGCGGTACGGAACGTGGGCGTACTATCCGGTGGATTCGACCTACGTGCCGATGAACACGGCCGACCATCTGCCGGTTCGGGACGAGGACTACCAGCAGATCGCGCTCACGTGGCGGCACACGCTGGGGACCGGCACGATCTACAACATTCGCGCGTCCCGCCAGGAGTGGAAGTCGACGGAAGACGTGCTCGACCGGCAGCCCTGGGAATACAGGCAGACGCCGAACAACTACTACGACCCGCTCAACCGGCTGGACGGCGCCTACTTCGTCACGAACGGCGACTATCCGTTCTACGAACGGCGAAAGACCTCGACCTACACCCTGAATGCCGATCTTTCCAAGAGGCTCGGCACGCCGCTCGATGCGGACCCCTCGACGAAGGTGAACTCACACAACCTCATGGCTGGCGGGGACATCAATTACAACGGCCTGGAGTACCTGGTGACGCAGTTCCCGAACGTGCTCGACGTGAACGGAAACTACGGCGCCACGCGGGACGAGTTCACCAATTACAACCCCGAGGGGTCCTTCTTCGCCCAGGACCGGTGGGAATACGAGGGCATGGTGCTGAACGCGGGGGCACGGTACGACAACTTCTCGGTGGGAAACCAGGTCGATCCGGCCACGGTCACGGACCCCGTGAAGACCCAGCTGAGCCCCCGGATCGGACTCGCCTATCCGATTTCCGACCGGGACGTCATGAGCTTCCACTACGGACGACTGTTCCAGGTGCCCGATCGCCTCTACATCTACCAGGGACGGAGTCTATCGGCGGAGGCGCGCGGAAACCCGAACCTCGAGC
>Ga0070706_100000919_pt1 | contig 32323 bp, 25 predicted proteins | sample KBSK5501metaG_FD_65476 | JGI IMG/M metagenome (GOLD analysis project Ga0070706, IMG submission 65476) | Corn, switchgrass and miscanthus rhizosphere microbial communities from Kellogg Biological Station, Michigan, USA - KBS K5-50-1 metaG | ecosystem: Host-associated > Plants > Roots >... | reverse complement strand
CAACCGACGCGGCCGTCGGGCCCGCGACCGCGGTCGAGCCCGCGACAGAGCCCGCCTCGTCGTGACCGACGCCATCCCCACTCCGTCGGCCGAGACCTCCCGCGCAGCCAACGGCCGGGGGACGGCTGTCCAGCGGGTCCGGGTCCTCGGTGTGCGCGGCCTGTCGTGGGTCGCATGCCGCCTGCCGGAGCGGCTGGCTGTGGCCCTTGCCGAAGTCGTCGGCCGGCTGTGGTACCGGCTCGCCCCGGGCCGCGCGGCGCAAGCCCGCCGGAACCTTGCCCGGGTCGTGGCCGCGCTCGACGTCCGCGGGCAGGGCTCGCCGCGCGTCCGCGCCGCCGCCCATGACCCGCGCGCGCTGGAGCGGCTGGTCGTTGCCGCGTTCCAGCACGACGCGCGGTACTACCTCGAGATCCTCCGCGTCCCGAGCCTCCGGCCGGCCGTCTTCGACAGCCGCGTCGTCAACGAGACCCCGGGGACGGTCGAGGCCGCGTTTGCCGGCGGCGCGGTGATCTTCGTCTCGGCCCACCTCGGCCCGATCGAGCTGCCCGCGCTGTACCTCGCCCATCGCTCCGGCCGGACCTTCGTGGCGCCGATGGAGACCGTCGATGATCCGCCGCTCCAGGGCTGGTTCGAACGGTCGCGCGGGCGCCTCGGCGTCCGGATCGTTGGCCTCCGGTCGGCCCGTCGCGCGCTCCTGGCGGCAGTCCGGGCGGGCGAGCCGATCGGGATCGTCGCCGACCGCGACATCGCCGGCGGTGGGATCGAGGTGCCGTTGTTCGGCGCGCCGGCGCCTTTGCCGATCGGCCCTGCGCTGATCGCGATCGAGGCCGGTGCCCCGCTCTACGCCGTCGGGGTTCGTCGCCTCCCGGACGGTCGGGTGGCCGGGCGACTGCTGGCGGTCCCGGTTGCGCTCGAGGGAACGCGTCGCGAACGGATCGCCGCAACGCTCGCCGCGATGGCCGCCGCGTTCGAGTCGCTGATCGCCGACGCGCCCGAGCAATGGTCCGCCGTCTTCTTCCCGATCTGGCCGGACCTCGCTCGACCGGAGGCCGCCGCGACGGCCGCCGCCGCCAGCGAGGCCGCGGTCGTCGTCGCGGAGGCCGAGGCCGGTGCCGAGGCCGCGGCCCCGAAGGCGGACGCAACTCCGAACGCAGACGCGACATGACCGACCGCCTCGGCCGGGCCGACCTGCACGTCCACACCCAGGCGTCGGACGGCGTCGACTCGATCGCGACGATCCTCGACCACATCGAGCACGCCACCGACCTTGACGTGGTCGCGATCACCGATCACGAGCGGATCGACGCCGCCGTCGCCGCCCGGAGGATGGCCCGCGAGCTCGGCCATCGGGCCGAGATCGTCGTCGGCGAGGAGGTGTCGACGCTCGGCGGGCATCTCCTCGCCCTGTTCCTCGAGGAGCGCGTCAAACCGCTGCGCAGCCTTCGCAGCACGATCGCCGAGATCCACGAGCAGGGCGGCCTCGCGATCCCTGCTCACCCCCTGGTGCCCTATCCGCTGTGCGCCCAGGGCTGGGTCCTGCGGCGGCTGCTCGCCGACGACGATCCGCGCGTCCGGCCCGACGCGATCGAGGCCTTCAACCCGACGATGTTCGGCCGGCCATGGCACGGCCGCGTCGTCCGCTTCGCCACGGAGCACGGGCTGGCCATGGTCGGCAACAGCGACAGCCACGAAGCCGCCTCGATCGGAACCGGCTGGACGTCCTTCGCGGGTCGCAGCGGCGCTGACATCCGGGCCGCGATCCTCGCCAACGCGACCCGTCACCACGGCGCGTTTCACGCGGCGGGCGGCCAGGTGTCGGTCTTTGGTCGGCAGCTCCGGAAGTACTCGCGCGACGCCCGGGCCATCGTCGGTGGCATGGTCCGCCGGGATGGCACCGGGCGTGACCTCGGCTACCCGGGGGGCCGCCGGCGACCGCCGCGCTTCGACGAGGAGTGGATGACCCGCTCGACCGAGGCGCCGGACACGGACGTCGGCGGCCCGGAGCAGAATCGCCGTCGATGAAGATCGGCCTGGTCACGCCCTACGTCTATCCGCTGCCCGGCGGCGTGACCCAGCACGTCCGCTACCTGTACGAGAACCTCCGGCTGCGCGGCCACGACGTCCGGATCCTGACTTCGTCGCACGGCCTCCAGCGGGCGTCGGAGGGCGACATCATCCGGATCGGCAAGGGCTTCTCGATGCCGGTCAACGGCTCGGTCGGGACGATCACCCTGTCGCCCAGGTTCGTCTCGCAGGTCCGGGCGATGCTGGAGCGCGAGCAGTTCGACCTGCTCCATTTCCATGAGCCGTTCGTGCCGTTCCTCTCGCCGATCATCCTCCGCCTCTCGACCAGCGTGAACATCGCGACGTTCCACGCCTACGGCGGCTTCTCGCCGTCGTACGAGTTCGGAAGCAAGGTGATGAAGGGCGAGGCCGCCCGGCTCCACGGCCGGATCGCGGTCAGCGGGGCGGCCAGGCACTTCATCGATCGCTACTTCCCGGGCGAGTACAAGGTCATCCCGAACGGCGTCGACCTCCACGCGTTCCAACGCGCCGTGCCGCTCGCCCGCTGGCAGGACGGGCCCCACAACCTCTTCTTCGTCGGCCGGTTCGAGCCGCGCAAGGGCCTGCTGGAGCTGCTCAAGGCGTACCGGATCCTGCGCAAGACCGGCTGCGACTGCCGGCTCCTCGTCGCGGGCACGGGACCGCTCGGCAAGGAGGCCCGGCGCTACGTGGCGACGCGCCGGCTGAAAGGCGTCGAGTTCCTCGGCCGCGTCGGCGACGAGGAGAAAGCCCAGCTCTTCCGGACGGCCGACGTCTACATCTCGCCGGCGACGGGCGGTGAGTCCTTCGGGATCGTCCTGCTCGAGGCGATGGCGGCCGGGACCGCGATCGTCGCCTCGGACATCCACGGCTACAAGGGCGTGGTCCGGCGCGGTCGGGAAGGGCTGCTCGTGCCTCCCCGCGAGCCCAAGGCGCTTGCCGCGGCGATCGGGCGCCTTCTCCGCGACGACGAGCTGCGGGCCGCGATCGGCGAGGCCGGCCGGCAGCGGGCGGAGGAGTTCAGCTGGGAGCGGGTGACGGCCAAGGTCGACGCCTATTACGGCCTCGTGATCCGCCGCCTCGCCGCCCGCGGCGAGCTCCCGCCCAGCTTCCACGCGCCGATTCCGCCCTCGCCACGGCCCCTGGCCCGGGATGCCGCGGCGGCGCTCGCCCCCGACGTTCCGTTCGAGCTCGACCCGGCCGAGCTCGTGGCATCGATCGATCGGACCCCGATCGGCCTCGACTGAGGCCTCCGATCCCGGAAGTGTCAGACGGGCATCAAGCCCGCCGGCGATCGGGCTCAACGGAGGCATCCGGCACCGGAATCCGTCATCCGGACACCAGGCGGTCATTCGTCGGCCTGTCTCTGTCATTGGACTGCGTGACGGTCATATGTCAGGGAATTGGCCGCCGCCCGTGCACGAGTGCCGCTTGATCGACCCCGTTGAGACGACGAACGACCGCCTGGGAATCATTTGACAGATCGCGAGGGTGGCGGAGCTGGGACGAGGCCTCGACGCCGAGTCTCTGGACCCGGCGGCCCGGCGCGACACCCGCGCCCGGGGCCCGGCGCTCAGTCGCCGGCGGCGCCGCCGCCGGCCCCGCGCGGCACGCTGCCTCCCAGCTCCGCGCCGTCGCGCGCCTCGGCGTCCCGCTCGGCGATGGCGAGGCGCCAGACCCAGGCGGAATAGCCGACCACGAGCGACAGGAACACGACCGACGCGCCGAGCAGGAGCGGTACGGGGCCCAGAAGCTCGACCTTGACCGTCGCCGCCACGTTGTTGACCGGGAACTGGAACGCGTACAGGTAGGTCGGCAGGACGCCCTGGTAGACGTTGGCGATCGCCGTCGGCAGCGGGAGCGCGCTGAAGTTGGGGTAGACGACGATGAACCAGGCGACGATCGCGACGACCGCGCCCACGACGAATCGGCGAGCGTCCCGCGCGGTCGCCACGAACGCCGCGATCAGGACGGCCGGCAGGGCCAGGACGATCGCGACCGGCTCGACGGGGATCCGATCGAGGGTGATGAGCGGGGTGTCGGCAAGACTCGTCTGCACGAACCGGGTCGCCAGGATCGCGACCAGCGCGGTGGCACCGAGCAAGCCCAACGTGACGGTCGAGCCGCTGACCCGTCGCCCGCCGATGACGACGTCGCTCTCGCCGTCGCCGGTCTCCTCGCCGAGCCGGCCGAACAGGCGGATGACGACGAGCACCGCGAGGCCGACGATCACCGCGAGGGCGGCCGTCTGGCTGGTCAGGAGGAATTGGGGAATGATCGGCGGGCACGCCTGCGACCCGGCGTTCGCCTTGTCGACGCCGACGAACCCGCAGAGCGGCCGGTCGAGGATCCAGAAGATCGCCGGGCCGAGGATCGCCACGGCCGCCGCAAGCCGGGCGAGCAGCCAGGTCCGCCACGAAGCGCCGTGCCACAGCTCCGCGAGGAAGTAGCCGAGGGCCAGGATCAGGAACGGCAGGCTCGTGTAGTAGTGGTACTGGAACGCGGCCCGGTCGATCCGGGCCCATGACACCCACTGGAACGCGTAGCCGACGGTGATGAGGGCCAGGGGCAGGCTCCGCCGGGCGTATGCCTGCCACGCAGCGAAGCCGAGGGCCGGCAGGCCGAGCCACCAGATCACGAGGTTGCCCGCGTCGTAGATCGCCGCGGTCGTATTGCCGGCAAAGCCTTCCTGGTAGAACCAGACCGGCTTGAAATCGAACAGCCATGCCCACCACGGCGACGACGCGGCATGTGGCGCGGTCAAGCCGTTGTGGTAGTTGTACATCGCCACGGTGAGGTCGCTCAGCGTCTGGCCGGCGTGGCCGGGCGGCCACCCTGCGAACAGGACGTGGTTGTCGATGACGGCCCACGGGATGTACGACGCGATATAGATCGCGACGGGCAGGATCAGCAGGCAGGCGACCATCCAGACGATCGGCAGCCCGAGCTGGGCGCCCGGTCGCAGCCACGCCGCCGCCGGCGGCGCCGATGGCGGAGGCAGCAACGCCGCCGGTTCGTCCGCAGCCGGGGCCGGGGCGAGCGGCCCGAACCCGAGTCGCGCGGCGCCGGCAAAGGCGAGCCAGACCAGCGCCCCGACGAGCGCGAGCGCGCCAGCCAGCTCGATCGGAGTGACCGTCGCGAACGCCACCTTGAGCTGCGAGGTAGCGTTCTTCGTGCCGATCGCGGCCAAGGCGAGGATCGCCCCTGCGGCGACCGGACCGCCGATCGCGAAACGGATCTCGTCGAGGGACCAGCGCAACGGATGGAGAACGTTGGCGACGACGGCAATGACCGTCAGGCCGACCATGATCGCGACGAACGGCAGGTTGCCGAACCCCGTCCCGGCCGGGACGTTGATCGCGAGATAGCCGAGGAACGCCGTCATCGTGACGAGGGCCGCGATCGCGAGGAGGCGGCCGAGGGCGCTCCGCACCAGGATCAGGAAGCCCATGCCGACGATCGCGTACAGGGCGACCCACTTCGAGGCGAGGGCCAGTCCGAGGAACGTGCCGATCAGGGGCATGGCGATCCAGAACGCACCGCGATGTCGCCAGACCCCCGTCCAGAGGGCGGCGAAGAGGGTGTAGGCGGCGACGATCCCGAGGCCGACATAGGCGTCGTTCATGCCGATCCGGGACTGGACGAAGAGCATCCCGTCGGCAAGGCACATGACCGCGACGAACAGGCCGACGGTCCGGCGCCGGAAGAGGATCCGGGCGAGCACGTAGAGGAACCCGGCCATCGCCGCGCCGGCCAGGACGCCGGGCAGCCGCCAGGCGAACTCGTGCTCGCCGACGTCGACGCTCGCCGCCGCCCCGGCGCCGTCGAAGACGAGGATCTGCTCGCGGTCGTCGGTCGGATACGGCCGGGCAACGTCGATCGCCCAGGCGGTCGGCTCGATCGCCAGCTTGGCGTCGGCGTAGACGGCGTTGGCGTGTGGCTCGATCACGTAGATCGTCGCCGCCGTCTCGTCGGGCGTGCGCCCGAGGACATGGACCATCTCGGTCGCGTCGTCGTAGGCGACGCGCGTGACCGACCCCGGCATCTTCATCGTCTGGAGGAGCGCGGGGCCGCTCTTCGCCTGGTCGCCGCCAACCGCGACGATCGCGATCAGGCCCTTCCCGGTCGCCGGATCGACGGTCGAGACGTACAGCTTGTCGCCGTCGAAGGTGCTCAGGGCGAGGCCTCGGGCGGGTCCGCCCACGTCGACCGTCGAGGTCAGGTCGCCGCTCGCGGAGTTGATCAGCTCGATGCCGTTCGCGTCGGCCACCGCGACCTGCGGCAGGGATTCGATCGATAGCCCCTCCAACCGACCGTCGCTGATCGCGTTCTGGACGTCGGTCTGCCGGCTGGGGCCCGGGATGGCGGCAACGACCAGGCGGTCGGCCGTGCCCGCGAGGCGCTGTTCGTACGTGGCAGCCGAGCCGCCGAGGAGCTTGACGATCGTCGAGGCCGCGGCCTTCGGATCGCTGACCGCGCCCGGCGCCGCGACCAGTGCCGGTGCCGTCCCACCAGGCCCGACATCGGCGACCCCCTTGAGCTTGACGGACCCACGCACCTCGCTCGAGACCGGGTCGAGCGTCCGGACCTGGTCATCGGCGGTGACCACGATCAGAGCGGAGCCGTCGTCCGGCACGTAGAGCCGTTTGATCGAGCCGTCGACCTGGCCGAACTGGATCGGCTCCGCCAGCAGCGACGCCGAGCCGAGCTTGCGGACGTCATCGAAGGAGGTGAGATCGAAGGTCCAGATCGTGCCGTCCGAGCTGCCGACGAAGAGCTGATGCTGGCTGGCATCGACCGCCACCGCCGCGGCCCCGTCGACCGGAATGCTGGCAACGAGCGCCCTCGTCACCAGGTCGTACGAGCGCAGCACCGAGCCGGTCACCACGTCCACCCGATCGCCGGCCCGCCCGCCTGGCATCTCCTTGTCGTCGTAGCGCGGCTCGACGACGGCGTCGAGAACCGGCACGCCGAGGTCGCTCGTCGCCGTCACCCGATCGTTGCCCCAGGCGACGAGGCCGCCGGCGATCGCGTACTTGGCGAGATGCGGATGGGTCCACTCGTAGATGTCGTGGTCGATGCCGTAGCGCCAGCCTTGGAGGAACTCCGTCGCAGTCCGCGCGTGGTAGACCTCGTCGAAGTGCATCTGGTAGGGCTCGGCCAGGCGGAACATGCGGATGCCGAGGATCGACACGACGAGGACGACGAGGATCCACAGGTCGAGCCGGTCGAGGCGGCCGGTCGGCTCGTCGTCGAGAGCCCGCGAGCGGTCGGCCCGGACCGGCCGCTGCCCGAGCCGGCTGCGGAACCAGCCGATCGGGCCGATCTCGGCGAACGACGCAGGCTCTGTCCAGGTCGGGAACACCGCCCGAGCCGGTGTGACCGCCACTGCCGCGCCCCCTACCGCGCCCGCGCCGACACCCCACCCGAGCCGGGCGGGACGATCGCCGGACGACCAGCCGCCGCCGTCATCGATCCGGCCGGCTGCGGGCCAGCCAGCAGGCACCTCGTCCCGGCCGGGTTCGCCGGCCCACCGTTCGTCGTCGTCCACGGCGTCGTCGGCGCTCGCGGTCAGCTCGCCCGCGAGCCTACGTTGCGCTCCCGGCCGGAGCTGAGCGAAGGCCCAGAGCGCGGCGGCGAGCCCAGCCAGCACGAGGAGCGACACCCCGGCCGGGCTGCGGATCCCGTTGCCGATCCGGAGCCAGTCCGAGATCCCCGGGTTCTTGTAGAAGGGCAGCGTGAGCACGGCGTACATGTTCAGGAAGGTCGTCAGCGACAGGACCACGTAGGCGATCCGCCAGCGGACCGAGATCGCCGCGAGGATCGCCCCGACGGCGATCAGCGGGAACAGGTACCGCTCGTGGACCCGGGTCGGCAGGACGAAGAACGCGATCGCAAGGACGGTGACGCCGGTCAGGATCACGAGCGGCGTCGGTCGCCGGGCGACGAGCAGCGACACGACGATGAACGCTGCGGCGAGCAGCACGGCGCCGACGACGACCGCCGGCACTGGCCCGATCATCACGGCCTCCGGGCAGAAGGTATGACCGGGGAGCGGGTTGAGGATGACCGTGTCGCACGCCCAGCTGCCGTTCGCCGCGAGGCCGGACCCATCGACCGACGCGAGCGCCCACGGGTTGTAGGCGTTGACGCTGGCGTAGGGGTAGCCGGCAGCCGTGCTGAACACCTGGTCGATCAGGCCCGAATGCACTGGCTGGCCGTTCCCGAGCTCGATCACCGACAATCCGAACGGGAAACAGAGAACGACCGCGGTCAGGAAACCGGCCGCGCCCGTCGTCAGGATCCGGAGCGGGCGATCTGTCCGGCCCTCCCAGCTCCGGATCCTGGCGAGGATGCCGGGCCTCGGCTCGACCCGTGTGTCGAGCTCGATGGCGTCGAGCGCGGCGACGGCCCGCTCGTCCGGCCACAGCGCGCGGCGGATCGTGACGATCGCAACGATCGGGGCGAGGATGGCGAGCTGCGGCTTGATCAAGGCGGCGATGACGGTGTAGATCGCCGCCCGTTCCGGCCGATCGCGCCAGAGCGCACGGACCCCGAGGAGGAGGAAGACGACGCCGAAGGAGTCGACCTGGCCCCACAGGACCGAGTCGAACCAGCTGACCGGATTGGCGACCGCGAGGACGGCCCCGATCAGGGCCGCCCGCCGCCCGCCCCCGAGCTCGCGGACCATCGACCAGACCAGCCAGCCGATCGCGGCGTCGGCGAGGATCGGCGGGACCTTGATCAGGTCGCCGAGGTCGGAGGGGTTGCCGATGGCCCTCCCGATGGTCCCCACGAGGTACAGGACGTAGAGATAACCGGGCGTGTAGTCGTGGAAAAAGGGGCGACTGTAGAAGCCGCCGAGGCCGTTGGTCGCGAGGTTGCCGGCCCAGAACTGGAACGACGAGCGGTCGACCCCGAACCCCGACCCGCGGTCGAGCTGTGCAATGATGAGCCGGAAGACGAGACCGAGCGCGAGGACGGCGACGATCGCGCCGATGCCATCCCGCGTCCAGGTGGTCCGCGTCGGCGCGTCCGCGTCCCGGCTCGGTCCGCCCGACACGCGGCCGGACGTCACGGGTTGGATCTCCCCGAACGAGCGTTGAGGTGGACCGCAGGGTAGCACAGGGTCGATCGCCGCTGGCCTCGGAAGCCCCACCGTCGTCGTCGCTCTTCGTCTCGATCGTCGTCGGCTGCGCCCTGGTCGCGATCGCCCTGGTCGTCTACACGCTCAGCCATCCGTATCGCTATTACAACCACTTCGAGTGGCAGGCCTTGGCGTTCCTCGAGGGCCATGCCGCGATCCGTTACCCGGTCACGGCGACGCCGTCCTTCCCGTTCGACAACAGCTACTTCCAGGACGTCCTGCCCGTCCCGACCTCGGACGGCGTGACCCGCGGCCTGGTTCCGTTCCCGCCCCTGCCGGCGGTCGTCCTGATGCCCTTCGTCGCCGTGTGGGGCCTTGCCGCGAACGGCCAGCTCATCTTCTCGATCCTGGCTGCGCTCGATATCGGGATCACCTGGTGGGTGCTGGGCAAGCTGCCGGTCCGGACCTGGGTCCGCGTCGCGACCACGGTGTTCCTGGGCTTCGGAACGGTCTTCTGGTACGCCGCCCAGATCGGCACGACGTGGTACCAGGCCCACGTCCTGGCGGTCGGCCTTGCCCTCGCCGCGATCGGCGTCGCGATCGGCGGTGACCGAGATTCGGCCCGGAGCGAGGACGACCTCGACGAGCTCGAGGCCGGCGACGCGGCCGCAGAAACGCTGGTCGGGTCCGACGCCGGGGGCATCGGCGGAGGCGTCACCGGAGACGTCGCCCGGGCCCGGCCGCGACTCCCGCTGGCCGCGATCGCGCCCGACCGGCGGCAGTTCCTCGCCGGCCTCCTGTTCGGGCTGGCCTGCACCTCCCGGCTCACCGTGGCGTTCGCGACGCCGTTCTTCGTCCTCGTGGGCTCCGGCGGATCGTGGCGGCGCCGCGGCTGGTCGGCGGCGCTCGGGGCCGGGATCCCGATCGGCCTCCTCCTCGTCTACAACCTCGTGTCGACCGGCCACGTCTTCCACCCCGGCTACCAGTACCTCTACGAGCTCGAGGCCGGCTTCTACACCCCGCTCAACTACCACCTCGACTGGCAGATCGAGGATCTCCGCTATCTGCCCCAGAATTTCGGGATCATGTTCCTCAACGGGCCCGTCTGGCTGCCGACCGAGGTCCCCTCAGCGCTCGGCCCCGGCGGACCCCTCTGCACGGATGCGTCGATGGCTCGCGGCCTGTTCAACCCGGCTTGCCCGCTCGTCCTGCCGAAGGACACGGGGATGAGCATCCTGCTGACCAGCCCCGCCTACCTACTGGCGATGCCGGCCCTCCGCTGGGGCTTCGGGATGAGCCGTCTCGTGACCGGCGCCGGCCTTGCCGTCCTGATCGTTGCCTTCGTGAACCTCATGCACTTCAGCCAGGGCTGGGTCCAGTTCGGCTACCGCTTCAGCCTCGACTTCGCTCCGTGGGCGATCCTCCTCGTGGCGATCGGGTTGGAGCGGATCGCGGCCGCGACTGCAGTCCCTGTGGCCGCAACGGCGGTCCCGACGGCGGCGGCTCCGTCGTGGCCGCTCGGCGGCTCGCCTGGCGTCGATGGCGCCGCCGGGTCGGCGGTCGCTGCGGCCCCGCCGGCCGCGCCGGGGATCGGTCGACGGGCCGGCGCGCTGGCCGTCGTCGCACTCGCGATCCTCCTCGTGACGGTGTCGGTGCTCGTCAACCTCTGGGGCGTGGTCTGGGGCGACGTGCTCGGATGGTGACGGCCCCCGCGAGCACGCTCGTTCGATCGCCGGACCGTCCGATGGCGCAGTGGGCCGCCTGGATCGGAGCCGTCGCGGTCGGGGTCGTCGCGTTCGGGCTGTCGCTGTGGCGGCTGATGCCGGGCCTCGGCTTCTGGGACACCGCCGAGTTCCAGACGGCCCTGCCGGTGATGGGCACCGCCCATCCGACCGGCTATCCGACGTACGTCCTGATCGGGTGGTTCGCCTCCGTGGTCCTCCAGCCGCTCGGTGAGGCGGCCCTCCGGGTGAACGTCCTCTCGGCGATCCTCGTCGGGATCGGGTCGGCGGTGACCGTCGATCTTGCCCGGCGCCTGAGTGGGTCGCTGGCGCTCGGGATCGCCGCCGGTCTCGGGATCGCGCTCACGCCGATCGTCTGGGCGATCGGGACCCACGCCGATCCGCACGCGCTCCACTTCGCCCTCGTCGCGATCATCCTCTGGCTCCTCGTTCGGTGGGAGGCCACCCGCCGAGCCAGCTCGCCCGATGCCGACCGGCTCCTCCTCGCGGCAGCCGTCGTCGTCGGCCTGGCCGTCGGCAACCACTCGCTGACCCTGCTGCTCGGGCCACCGATCATCCTGTTCGTCCTCGCCGTGGATCGCGGAATTCTCCGGCGACGGCGGTTCATCCTCGCGAATATCGCCGCGTTCGCGATCCCGACGGTCCTCGTCCGGTTCGAGATGGTCCTGCGGGCCGGCTGGTTCCGGGCACCGTTCGTCTACGCCGATCCGAGCACGTTCAGGGGCTTCTGGTACGTGACGCTCGGGGCCCAGTTCCACGGCTGGCTGACCGACCCGTTCAGCAACGCGTCGAAGCGAATCGCCGACCTCCTCGCGATGGCCGCCGGGCAGTTCGGGCCGCTGGCGGCCGTCATCGTCGTCGCGTTCGTGGCGACCGCGTTCCGGCGACCCCGCTATGCGCTCCTCAGCGGCACGACCCTCGCCCTGACCTGCTTCTTCAATTCGGTGTACCCCGACGGGGCGATCGATCGCTACTACATCGGTCCGGCCCTGATCGCCTGGACCTGGCTGGCGATTCTCGGGGCGACCGTCGTCGACGTCGTCACGAGGCGGCTGACCACGTGGAGCGACGGAGCGTGGAGCCCGTGGCCGGTCATGCCTGCGACGGTTCGTTCGATCGGGCTCGTCGTGATCGCCGCGCTGCTCATCGCGCCGAGTCTTCAGGCGTTGCCGGCTCGGGCGCGGTCCGGAGGGATCGACCAGTCCAACGACCGCGCTGCCCAGGCCTGGACCGACGAGGTCCTCGGCGCCCTCGAGCCGCGAGCCGTCGTCGTGTCGTGGTGGAGCTACTCGACCCCGCTCTGGTATGCCACGATCGTCGACGCACGGCGTCCCGACATCTGCGTCATCGACGATCGCAACCGCCTCGACTACAACCTCGGAGACCTCGACCAGGTGATCGATCGCTACATCGCCACGCGCCCCGTCTACCTGATCCGGAACGGCTCCAGCGAGCTCGGCGCGCTCGTCGGTCGCTATACGATCGACCCGGTCCCGACGGTGAACGCGGGCAATCTCCTGCGGGCGACCGCAACCGCCAGCCACGGTGGGCCGGTCGCTCCGCCGCCGGACTCGCGCGAGCCCTGCCGGTGACGGCCCGACTCACGACCCTCTCGTACTTCTTCCCGGCCCACAACGAGGAGGCGAACCTCGGGGGCCTCGTGGCCGAGGCGCTGGCGACCTTGCCGGGCCTCGCCGAGACGTACGAGATCGTGATCGTCGACGACGGCTCGCGCGACGCGACCGGCCGCCTCGCGGACGAGCTCGCGGCCGCTCATCCGGGGATCGTCCGGGCCGTCCATCATCCGACCAACCTCGGCTACGGCGCGGCGCTCCGATCCGGCTTCCGGGCGGCTCGTCACGAGCATCTCGCGTTGACCGATGGCGACCGCCAGTTCCGGGTGGCGGATATCGGTCGGTTGATCGGGCGGATGGCGGGCGAGGATCGGCCGGACGTCGTCGTCGGCTTCCGGATCAAGCGGGCCGATCCGCTCGTCCGGACGCTCTATGCGCGGGCCTACCGGCTAGCCAACCGGATCTTCTTCGGCCTGGCGATCCGCGACGTCGACTGCGCCTGCAAGCTCTTCCGCCGGGAGGCCCTCGCCGCGCTTGCGGTCGAGTCGGGCGGGGCGTTCTTCTCGGCGGAGCTCATCATCAAGCTGCGGGCGGCCGGCCGCTCGGTGGCCGAGGTCGGCGTTCCCCATCATCCTCGGACGGCGGGCTCGCCGACCGGGGCAAAGCCGAGTGTCGTGTTCCGCGCCGTTCGCGACTTCTGGGGCCTCCGCCTCCGGATGTGGGCCAACCGCCGGCGGGCGCTCGGGCGCGGCGAGCCGATCCTGGGCCCGGTCCGCGGCGACGATGCGATGGACGGCGGCCCGGGCTAGCTGTCCGAGCTGCGCGTCCGGCCCTCGCCCGTGTTCGGATCGACATCGAGCGAGTTGACGAAGTCGCGGAACACGTCGAGCCGCGGGTCGACGATCTTTTCGCCCGTCGACTCGAGCGGCGAACCCTCCGGCACGACATCGCCGGACTCGTCTCCGGTCGCGGTCACGTCGCCGCCGAGGGCGGCCTGCTCGAGGACCGCCTCGCTGGCGAAGATGCGGCCGCCCGTCCGGACCGCCAGGGCGAGCGCGTCCGACGGCCGCGAGTCGATCTCGAAGATCGTGCCGTCGCGCTCGAGGTGGAGGCGGGCGTGATAGGTCTCCTCGGCGAGGGTCGAGATCACCACCCGGTCGACCCGGACACCGAGGTTCTCGAGGGCCGTGGCGAAGAGGTCGTGGGTCAGCGGCCGGTCTGCGGTCAGGCCCTGGAGCTTCATCGCGATCGCGCTCGCCTCCCACGGCCCGATCCAGATCGGCAGGTACCGATCGTGGTCGGACTCCTTGAGGATGACGACGTGCCGGCTCGAGAGCATGTGCACGCGGACGCTCTCGACGACCATCTCGACGAGTCCGTTGCGATCGCTCGGCTCCTCGCTGGCCATGGGCCGATTATCCCACGCCGAACCTGTCACTCGGGCGGAGGCGCGGACCAGCGCCGTTGGCCCCGCTCGCGCCGCGGACCGCGAGCCCGACAAGGACGCCGGCGACGAAGCCGCCGATGTGGGCGAACAACGCGACGCCGCCGCTCGTATTCGGATCGCCGACCGAGAGCACGGCGCTCATCACCTGGAGGAGGAACCAGAAGCCGAGGATGACGACGGCCGGGATCTGGATCAGCTGATAGAAGAACCCGAGGTAGACGAGCGTCTGGACCCGGGCCTGCGGGTACAGGATGAGATAGGCCCCGAGGACCGCCGCGATCGCCCCGGACGCGCCGATGACGGGCACCTCGGAGTGGGGGGCGATCGCCACCTGGGCGAGGGCGGCGAGAACCCCGCCGGCGAGATAGAACACCAGGAACAGCGGCCGGCCGAGGCGATCTTCGACGTTGTTGCCGAAGATCCAGAGGTAGAGCATGTTGCCGCCGATGTGGAGCGGGTCGGCGTGCAGAAACATGCTGCTGAAGATCGTCGCGATGGCGGGCGGGCCTCCGATCGAGTCGCCAGCGGATTGACCCATGAGTCGAGCTGGAACGAGGCCCCAGCCACCGATGAGGCGGTCGAAGCCGTCCTGGCCGGACGACGCCTGGACCATGACTTCGTACAGGTAGACCGCCACGCAGGCCACGATCAGGGCGATCGTGACAACCGGGAAGCGGCGGGTCGGGTTCGCGTCGCGGAGCGGGATCACGGGGTGAGCGACGCCGGGGCCGATGCCCCCGGCGACGCCCGGCTCGACGCGCCGGGGCCCGGCGAGCCGGACGGCGCCGCCCCGCGGGGCAAGTCAGGCACCGCCTCGAGGATCGCCGACATCACCGAATCCTTCGTGGCCCAGAACAGCGTCGTCGGGGCGCCCGGAGCCGGCCCGAGGACGACGAACATGCCGCGGACATCGCCGAAGGCCGGGCTGCCGCCGGCGAGGCGATACTGCTCGACGAAGGTGCCCTTGGCTTTGTCGAACGCCACGACCCGGCCGTTGGCCTGGTCCCACGCGTACAGCAGGCCCGTCCGCTTGTCGCTCGCCGAGGCGATCAGCGTGTAGCGCGGCGCCGACCGAAGCAGGATGTCGCCCTGCGGGGCGAAGCCGGTGGTGCCCGGCGCCTGGACCCCCCAACCCTCGCTCTTGCCGTTGACGAACCGGGTGATCCCCCCGCCGTCCGCCACGAAGATGTCGCCGTCGATCAGGAGATCCGTCACGTTCGACACGTCGCGATTGACCGTCAGCTTGGGCTGCCCGCTGGAGTGAAATCCGCTGCCGTCGGCGTCGGGCGAGTACGCCAGGATGTTCTGCGCCGACGGGTCGACCACGTAGAGGTTGTAGAGCTGATCGCGGACCAGCTTCAGGAACGTCCCGATCGCGACGATGTCGTTGCCCCAGCCGGGAGCTCCGACGACCGGGATCAGGGTCGTCGTGCCTCCGCCGCTCTGGTCGGCTGGCCGCCAGCGCCAGACGACGTTCTTGTTGTCGACAATGACGAGGTCTCGGGCGCCGCCCGTCGTGATCAGCCGTGGCACGCCCTCGATCAGGCCCTTGGCGTGGGTCTTCCAGCGAAAGACGACAACGGCCTTCTTCGTCCGGGGGTCGACCCGGTACACGGACGCCGTGGCCCGATCGAGGATGAACGGAACGCCCTGCGGCCCCATGATCATCTCGCTGATATCGAGAGGGGTCTTGGCGCTCGCGGTCGAGAGGATCGTCGCCCCGGCCACCGGAACGACATGGAACAGCCGGTCGAGCCCACCGACGGTCTTCGCCCGGAGCGGGTCGAGGATCGAGGCCGGGACGTTCGCCGTCTTCGCGATCGCCAGCTGATCCCATGCGGCCGACAGGAGCTGGAATGCCTTCTGGGGATCGCCGGCCACGAGATCGATGCCGTTGGGCCCGAAGACCTGGTCGAGATTCGCATTGATGGCCCGGACGGCCGCCACGCCGGCCGCCTCCGAGCTCAGGGTCTCCTTCACGCCGTTGCCCGCGCCGAACGCGAAGAGCGCGGCCCCGAACGTGACCATGACGAGAACGAAGGCGAGGATCGCCATGGCCGCCCGCCGCTGCGTCTCGCGCTTCGCGGCCGCCGGCGTCACCCGTCGATACGACGTCCGGCGGTGGGGCAGGAGATCCTGGGCGCGGTGGATGAGCCGGGTGAAGAGTCCGCCGGCCGCGCTGCGGGCCCGGGTGGCAGAGGCCTGGACGGCGGCGACACCCCCGGTCACGTTGTCGGCGAGGGGAATGGGCGAGCGGTCGGGCACTCCGGCGAGCGGCTCGGCCGGCCGGACCGGGACGAGCGTCCGCGATCGGTGGGTCGACGCGACCTCGGTCGCCTCGAACGCGATCATCGCGTCGCTGCCGTCGCCGTCGGCGGCGAAGAAGCGGTGGTGGAGGTGCTCCATCGCGGGCTGCGGATGGAGCGTGACCATCGCATCCTTGAGCTCGTCGGGACCGAGCCGGGTCATGACGTTCGGCGAGACGAGGACGAGCGAGTCCCCGACCGAGATCTCGCCGCGCCACACGTCAGGCTCGAGCTCGCCGGTCGGCAGGCCGCGCTCGCGATGCGGATCGGGCAGGGTCGACAGGCGCGCCTGGCGAATCAGGTAGGCCTCGGCCGGCCCGATCGTCGCGACATACAGCTCGTTGCCGCGGACGACCGCGATGCCGATCCCGATCGGGCCGTTGGCCGCCGTTCCGTGAAGCCCGAGACGCTCGCGCTGGTGGTTGAGTCGCTTGTTGGCCGAGGCGATCGCCTTCTCGATGCAGACCCGGATCCCGGCCGACTCGTCGTAGTAGTACTCGCCACGGATCGTCTCGGCGGCGAGCTGGGTCGCCTCCTGGGCGCGCGCCGATGCGATCGTCGACGTCACGATCAGGTAGAGGTGCCCTTTCGACCGGGCGATCGCCCCGATCGAGGGCTCAACGACGACGACCGTGTCGGGCGAATTCGGCGAGCGGTCGGGCTCGGCGATCACGCCGAGCTTCATCTGCAAACGGACGGCCAAGTCAGGGTCTCTCGTGGGTGTGGGCGCCGGGGTGGTTCATGGACGGCGCGGAACGCCGAGGCGGGCCCGGTTTCCTTCGGGATCCGCTCCGAGATTGGCTGGCAGGTCCGGGCAGTATACGCGGCGGCTCCCCGATCGGACGCCAACCCGCGCGTCAGGGCCGATCCGATCCGATCGATCGCGGGGCGCGACCGGTGTGGTCCGCATCGTCGCGCCCGTGGTGGTGTGCCACGATCACCCGCAGCTCGCGGGCCCCGACACCCGCCGGGGTCGCGGCGAAGGCAGCCAGGAGCTCCGGCGCGCGGAGACGGAGCTCCTGGGCCACGATCGGCGCATCCGCCTCGGCGATGATCGCGAACCCGTCGATCCGGATCACCCGGCAGGCGCCCGCCGCGGCCGGGACCCGCTCGGCGACGAGCCGCTCGAACGTCGCCATCGCCCGCGACAGCCGCAGCTCGTCTTCGAGGCCGAGGCCGCGGGCGGCGTCCGGCAGGAGGTCGCCGAGGCGGACCATCGGCCGCCGACGGCCGCTCACGGCACATCGGGGTCGAGGACGGCCGGCGCGCCGGCCGCGCGATCCGCACGGCGTGCCGACCCGTTCCCGGACGTCTCGGTCGACCGGAGGGTGGCACCCCCACCACCGTCGGGGACCACCTCCCAGGCCGTCGCCGCCCGGACGAGCGCGGGATCGAGGTCGTCGAGCGTGGTCGTCGTGACGAATGCCTGGGGGAGGGCGGCGATGCGCCGGACGAGGTGGGATCGTCGATCCGGGTCGAGCTCGGAGAAGACGTCGTCGAGCAGCAGGAGCGGCGGCCGTCCGTCCTGCTCCGTCAGGAGATCGAGCTCGGCGAGCTTGAATGCCAGGATCGCGGTCCGCTGCTGGCCGCGCGACGCGAACGCCGACATGTCCCGGCCGTCGAGGGTGAAGACCAGGTCGTCGCGATGGGGACCCACGAGCGTCGAGCCGTTCCAGACCTCCTTGTCCGCGGTCTCCGCGAGGCGGCGGGCGAGCGCGTCCCGCGGCGACTCGCCGGGGAGTGCCGGGGCATTCGTCGCGTAGGCGGTCGCGAGCCGCGTCGCGGCGGCTTCGTCGGGAGCGATCTCCGCGTGAGCCCGCGCCAGCGGGTCGGCGAGGTCCTCGATCAGGCGCAGGCGCTCGGCCACGATCGCTCCGCCGGCATCGAGGAAGAACGCGTCCCAGAAGCGGAGCTCGTCGCGTTCGGCCTGCTCCTCGCGGATCGCTCGCAGGAGGCTGTTCCGCTGCTGGAGCGTCCGCGCATAGGTCGCCAGGTCGCGGCCGTACGCCGCCGACCGCTGCGTCGCGAGCTGGTCGAGTGCCGCCCGCCGGAGGCCCGGTGACCCGACGACGAGGAGCATCTCCTCGGGCGCGAAGACGACGGATCGCAACAGCCCGACGAGGCCGGCCGCCCGCCGGGCGACGCCGTTGACCCGGATCCGCTTCCGCGCGCCCGAACCGGCCGCCGACCGGACGAGGGCGACCTCGACCGTCTCGGCTCCGACCTGACCCTCGATTCGGGCGAGGTCGCTCCCCCAGCGGACGAGCTCGCCGTCGGCGGAGGTCCGGTGGGAGCGGCCCCAGGCGACCAGGACGATCGCCTCGAGGAGGGTCGTCTTGCCGGCCGCGTTCGGCCCGACGATCAGTTGCGGCCCGGGCCCGAACTCGGCCTCGAGGCTGCTGTAGGACCGCAGATCGCGGATCGAAAGGGTCCGGAGGCTTGCTGGCGAACTGATCCGGAGATCTCCGAGGTCAGAGGCTGAGCTCCGCGACGCCATTGGTCCGAGGATGGAGCTCAACTGTCCGAGCTTCCGCGAGGACTCGCACCCATCGGTCCGAGGATGTTCAGGAGGTGGTCCGGAGCGGCATGACGACGTGGACGTAGCGATCGTCGCCGACCGGCTTGAACACTCCCGGCGACAGCGGGCCGTTGAGCTCGAGGGCGAACTGCTCCGCATCGACTTTCTCGAGGACGTCCGCCAGGAACCGGGCGTTGAACGCAATCGTCGTCCCGTCGCCCTCGATCGCCGCCTCGACCCGTCCGACGTGGTCGCCGATCTCGGCGTTCGCGCTGACCGTGATCGCGCCGTCGCCGTCGAGCCCGACGCCGAGCTTGACGATGTTGGCCGATTCGTGGGCGATCAGGGCCGCCGGGCGAACGGCCCTCAGCAGCTCCTCGCGATCGAGCACGGCCCGGGTCGCATGGCTGGCCGGCAGGACGGACTGGTAGTTCGGGTACTGGCCGTCGATCAGGCGGGTGACCAGGTCGACCCCGTCGATATGGAACAGGAGCTGGTTGCGGGAGTGGGCAAGAACGATCGACACCGGCTCATCGGTGTCCGACAGGATGCGGGCCAGCTCGTGAAGCGCGCGGGCAGGGATGACGACGCTCGTCTCCTCGACCGGATCGAGGATCGTGATCGTCTTGACCGCGATCCGGTAGTTGTCCGCGGCCGCCAGCGTCAGCTGATCACCCTCGAACTTCGCGAGGACGCCGGTCAGGATCGGGCGGGCCTCGTCCGAGGCCGCAGCAAACGCGGTCTCGTCGAGGGCCTGCCGGAGGACCTTCTGGGCGACCCGGGTGATCGGCCGCTCGCCGGCGGTCTGGACCGTCGGGAAGTCCTCGGCCGGAATGCCCTTGATGTTCGATTCGAAGCGACCTGCCCGGATGTGGAGCGTCTCGCCATCGCCGAGCTCGAGGCTGATCGGCTCGCTGCCCGGCAGCGAGTTGACCAGGTCGGTGAGGAGGCGGGCCGGGACCGACGTCGCGCCGTCGACCTCGATCTTGCCCGGCACCCAGTAGGTGATACCGATCTCGAGGTTGGTCGCGGTCAGCTTCAGGCCACCGTCCTCGGTCTTGAGCAGGACGTTCGTCAGGACCGGCAGCGAGCGGTTCGAGACGGCGCGACTCACGACCGACAGGCCGCGAGCGAGGTTCTCCTGCATGACCGAAAGCTTCACGTCGGGTTCACTCCTTGGGCCGTCTGGTGGTGGGGCACCCTTGGCGCCGAGTCATCTCTTGCTCTCCGAAGACCAAGGCGGAGCTCAACTGTCCGAGCTTCCGCAAGGACGTCGCACTCAGTGGTCCGAGGATCCACACATCCAGGCGGACGCTTCGTGGGTATCTCATCCGTATCTTAGTCCCGTCATCATCGTCATCATGGTGTGGACGCAGTGGATGCGCCCTCGTCGCCGTGCGGGCCGGGACGGTGGACGAGTCCGGGTCGATGGTGGACCGGCGGTCGCGGCCCGTGCCGCCTGGGTGGACGGTCGGTGGACGCAGATGCCACGACACACGGAGCGCCGGCGGCGACCCCCGACTTCGTCCACGCCGGCCATCGTCTCGTCGACGATCGCAGCCAACGGATGTCCACAACCGCCCCCGGTTGTCCACCGAATCGGGGCTCTTGTCCACATCCGACCCGACGCAAACCGGTTCAGGCCGCAATTCGGTGACCGGGTTCGCCGGCCCCCGGAACGGTCAGCGACCACGCTTGTTCGCGACTGTCAGTCGGCGTAGATGAGCTCCCTGACGGCGGCGATCTCCCGGCGGAGCTCGTCGTTGACGGCCGACTCGCGGGTGATCTTGTCGCAGGCGTGGAGGACGGTCGAGTGATCCCGCCCACCGAGCTCCGCACCGATCCTGAGCAGCGACACGTCCGTCTCCTCGCGCATCAGGAACATCGCAACCTGGCGCGGCATCACGATCGCCTTGTCCCGTTTCTGACCCTTCAGCTGGTCCATCTGGACCCCGTAGTAGTCCGACACCGCCTTGGCGATCCGCTCCGGGGTGACCTGGCGCTTCTTGGGGTTGTAGAGGACATTCGAGAGGACCGCCTGGGCGAGCTCGATCGAGATCGGCATGGCCCCCATCGAGGCGTAGGCGACGATCCGGTTCAGGGCACCCTCGAGCTCACGGATGTTGCTGACGACCTTGCGGGCGACGAACTCGACGACGTCGGAGGTGATCGGGACCGCGCCTTCCTCGGCCTTCGCCCGGAGGATCGCGATCCGGGTCTCGAGATCCGGCGCGGTCAGGTCCGCGATCAACCCCCACTCGAACCGCGAGCGCAGCCGCTCCTCGAGCGTCAGGATCGCCTTCGGCGGGCGGTCCGAGGAGAGGACGATCTGCTTGCCGTCCTCGTGGATCGCGTTGAACGTGTGGAAGAACTCTTCCTGGGTCCGCTCCTTGTCGGCGATGAACTGGATGTCGTCGATGAGGAGCAGGTCGATCCGTCGATAGCGAGCCCGGAACTCGTCGATCTTGCCCTGCTGGATCGAGGTGATGAACTCGTTGGTGAACTTCTCGCTCGTGGCGTAGACGATCCGCTTGCGCGGGAACTTCGTCGCGACCTGGCTGCCGATCGCGTGCATGAGGTGGGTCTTGCCGAGACCGACCCCGCCGTACAGGAAGAGCGGGTTGTACGCGTGGCCCGGTCGCTCGGCGACCGACAGGCTCGCGGCGTGGGCGAGGCGGTTGGCCGAGCCGACGATGAAGTTGGCGAAGGTGTAGCGCGGGTTGAGGTTGGCGCTGCCACCCTCGCCGCCGACACGACCGGGCTCGAGCCGGACCTGGGGCGACGGCGGAGTCGGACCGGCCGCGACCTCCTCGGCCGGCGGCGCAGCGACCGCGGCGATCGCGAACTCGACCTGCACGCTGTAGCCGACGATTCGAGCGAGCGTCTGGCTGATCAGCGATCGGTAGCGGTTCTCCAGCCAGTCCTTCGCGAACCCGTTCGGGACCGCGATCCGGAAGCGCTGCTCGTCGACATCGATGAGCTGCGTCTCGCGCAGCCACGTTTCGAAGTTCGCGGGCGATAACGACACCTGCAGCTCGCCGAGCGCGGCGCGCCAGACCTGCTTGGCATCCATACGATCGATGGTGTCCTGATCGGGGCTGATGAAGGAACGAATTTCGGCCGTACGGGAGAGCCGAAGCCAGGTTCGCCGAGGGCAACGCAGACGGGCCCGGTAGGGTCGTCGGCATGGCCGGACGACGCTCCAGAATCCATCCCGCACAGGAAACGGGGCTGACCCGCGAACCTCCCGGCGCCGAGGGCCCGGTGAGGATAGCACCGGCCGGAGGCGGGTCGCAAGGCGATTCCGCCATACTCCCGGGGAGTATCACATCGGAGTCACCCGATAACCCCGATCCGCTCGCGCCGGACGGGTCCGTCGAACGTTTGACACCCCCGAAGAGCACGTCATATCATCCGCCGGACGACGAACGCGCCGACGCGCTCCTGTGGCGCTTGGCGCGTTCGTGTGCCTTTCGGGGTCGGATGTCGACCCGGGGCCCAGCGGAGAGGATCGCGCACAGTCCCGATGAAGCAGACCTATCAGCCCAAGAAGCGGCATCGCGCGAAGGAGCACGGCTTCCGCGCCCGGATGAGGACGCCCGGCGGGCGTCGCATCGTTGCCGCCCGGCGGGCCCGCGGTCGAAAGCGACTAACGGCCTGACGAGCGAGCGCGGCACGCATCCGCCGCGGCTCGTGATGCTCTCCCGTCCGCAGGAGTTCGCGGCGCTGCAGGCCGGGACCGTCCGGTCCCACCCCCTCCTCACCGCTCGGTTCTTGCGAACGGACCTCGAGACGACCCGGTTCGGCCTGGCGACAGGTCGAAAGCTGGGCGGTGCCGTGGTCCGCAATCGCGTGCGGCGCCGGCTTCGCGAGGGGCTCAGGGCGATGGCGCCCTCGTTCCAGCCCGGCTGGGACGTCCTGATCATCGCCCGACCGGCGATCGTCGAGACCGACTACCGGAGCCTGGTCGAGACCTTGCGGCGGATCCTCCAGCGAGGAGGCGTGGTGGGAGGTCAGGCGAGCTCGTGAAGTGGATCGGGATCGGCTTCATCCGGCTCTACCGGATCGTCTTTGCCTGGCTCCCGTCGAGCTGCCGCTATGAACCGTCCTGCTCGCGCTACACCGAGCAGGCGATCGACAAGTACGGCCTCCTCCGCGGCAGCTGGATGGGGATGCGTCGGATCGCGCGCTGTCACCCCGGTCACCCCGGCGGCTACGACCCCGTTCGCTAGGCAACCAGACGAGGACCATGTGACACTCCGCCGCCTCCGTTCGAGCCTCGTCCGGCTCGTTCCACTCCTCGCGATCGTGGCCGTCGCCCTCCTCGTCGCGGCCTGCGCCGGCGGGCCCGCGGGATCGCCAGGGGCCAGCGGCGGGCCGGCCGTCACCCCCACGCCACAGGCGGCGATCCCGCTCGCGCCGGTCCATCCGACCGAGCCCTTCAGCTTCCTCGCCTGGCTCTTCACCCCGATCTTCCAGGCGTTCTTCATCCTCCTGGTCGTCCTCGACAAGCTGACCGGCAACATCGCGATCGCGATCATCCTGATGACGATCATCATCCGGATCGTCCTGATCCCGATCTTCCGTCGCCAGACGGTGTCGACGAAGCGGACGCAGATGCTGGCACCCGAGGTGAAGGAGATCCAGCGTCGGTTCAAGGGCGACCGGGTCAAGCAGCAGGAAGCCCAGCGGCAGCTCTACGCCGAGCGCGGGATCAACCCCGTCGCCGGTTGCCTGCCGGCGATCCTCCAGGTCTTCCTCCTGATCCCGATGTACCAGGTGTTCAGCCAGGGGCTCACCAACTTCGACCCCCAGGCGATGCTGGATCTCTTCGGGTTCCGGATCATCGATCTGCAGTGCGCGGCGGCGCCGATCGTCAACGCCGCCGGGCACGTCCTGAACCCGTGCCTCAATCCATCGGCCTTCGGGATCGACTGGGGCCTGCCCGAGGTGATCATCGGGACAACGGGCTCGATGCTGTCGGGGCTCAGCCTCCTGGCCGTCATCTCGTCGCTGTTCCAGCTCGTCCAGTCGCGGATGACGCTGCCCGCCCACGATCCGGCGATGGCGGACGATCCGCAGTACAAGATCCAGCGTCAGATGGCCTACATCTTCCCGTTCATTTCGCTGATCTACGGCAGCTTCCTGCCGGCCGGCCTGTTCCTCTACTGGATCACCTCGACCATCTTCTCGATCGTCCAGCAGTATCTGATCATCGGCTGGGGCGGGATGTTCCCGTTGTTCGGCTGGAGCCCCGGGTTCGCCCAGGGACACGCTCCGCGCTTCCCGGTCACGATGCCGCCGCCCGTCGACCCGAAGACCCGCCCGGCGACCTCGCCCCTCGGCGGGAGCGCCGGCCGCGTCGCTCAGGCCGACAGAACCATTCGCCACAAGGAACGCGGCCGCCAGGGCCGCCGAGGGAGACGCCGCTGATGAGTGCGTACCGAGAATTCACGGGAAAAAGCGTGGAAGAGGCGCTCAAGGCCGCCCGCGAGGAGTTCGGCGTCGAGCTGAACGACCTCGACTTCGAGATCCTGACGGCCGGCAGCCGGGGCGTCCTGGGCATGGGAGCCGAGCCCGCCCGGATCGTCGCCGCGCCGCTGTCGGCCCTCGGCGGCGCCGCGCCGAAGCGCGAGGCCGCTGCCTCGACCCCGCTTCCGCCGGTCCCGTCGCGCGAGGATCGCGGGTTCGGCGATCGAGACCGCGATCGCGGCCCTCGCCGTGACGATCGGGGCGGGTTCCGGTCGGGGCCCGGCGATCGAGATCGCGGCCCGCGTCGCGACGATCGCGGCGGCGACCGCGGCCCCCGCCGTGACGACCGACCGTTCGGTGACCGCGGCCCGCGCCGTGATCAGCCTGCCCGCGACGCGGTCCCGGGCGAGCGAACCGATGTCGTCGCCGCGGGCTCCCAGGTCGAGGACCGGCCACCGCGCCCGGATCGCGGATCGGGTGGTGGTGACCGTGACCGGGGCCCCCGCCGCGAGGACCGCTCGCCGCGAGGCGACCGTTCGCCCCGAGCTCCCCGCGAGGGCGGCCCGGATACGTCCGCCTTGAACGCGACCGAGGCCGCCGAGGTCCAGGCCGCCCGTGGCTCCCTGGCCGCCGAGCGGGCCGATCTCGAAGCCGCCGAGGCCTCGCCCGAGGCGCTCGCCGCCGGCAAGGAGATCCTCGAGGAGCTGATGCGCCACATCGGCTTCGCCGTCAAGGTCGAGGTCGAGACCGGCGATACCAGCCGCCTGAACGTCGTCGCCGACCCGGATGGCCGCGAGGCGCTCGGTTCGCTGATCGGGCGCAAGGGCGAACGCCTGTCGGCCCTGCAGCACCTCGTCAACCTGATGCTGTCGCGGCGGATGGGCGAGTGGACGCGCGTCCTCGTCGACGTCGAGGACTACCGCGGCCGTCGTGAGCGGCAGCTGCGCGACCTCGCAAACCGGGCAGCCGCTCGTGTCGAAGAGACAGGCAAGATGATCCAACTCGAGCCAATGCCCGCCCTCGAGCGGCGCTGGATCCACCTTGCCCTGCGCGATCATCCCCAGGTCGCCACCCAGTCGATCGGCGAGGAGCCGAACCGACGCATCGTGGTGCTGTTGAGAGGCGGCTGATCCGTCGCGAGCGGTTCGTACGTCACGCACCAGCGTTGTCGTGCGTCACGATCCCGCCCATGGACGGATTCCTCGTCCCTGCCCGCTAGGATGACCCGCGACCCATGACTGCCGCGCTCGAGCCAACGGCCACCCTCGAATCGGCGCCATCCGCGCAACGGACTCGCCGGCTGCTGCCGCGCTTCATCGTCGCCTTCATCATCGGGCTGGTCGCGGTCCTCGGTGTCGGTCTCGGCGTCCTCTACGCATGGGGCCAGCAGTACGACGGCCGGATCCTGCCCGGCGTCCGCGTCGGCAGCACCGAACTCGGCGGGCTCTCCCGCGAGCAGGCGGAGGCGAAGATCGCGAGCGTCTATGGGTGGCTGGGCACCGGGCAGATCACGCTCACCGGCCCGGACGGCCGGATGACGACCATCGGCTACGCCGATCTCGGCCGCGGCCCCGACACGGCGACGCTGCTCGACGCGGCATTCGCGGCCGGCCGCCAGGGCGAGCCCCTCGCGAACCTGATCGGCGCACCCCGCACCGCGATCCACGGCGTGACCCTTGACTCCGCCGTGGCCTTCGACCGCGACAAGCTGGCGGCCGCCGTCGAGACGATCGCCACGACGATCGATGAGACCCCCGTGGACGCCGTCGTGTCGGGCGGCCAAGGCGGGACGTTCAGCGTCTCCGCGGCGAAGGACGGTCGCGCCGTGGACAAGGCGGCCCTGGTGAATGCGCTCGACCAGCAGCTTGCAGCGCTCGGCGCGCCGGCGTCGATCTCGATGGCGGTGCCGGTCGAGACGTTGACACCCGCCGTCGCCACCGCCTCGGCCGAGGCGGCGAAGGCGGCCGCGGATCGAATGGCCGCCGACGTCGTCGTCACCCATGGCACGGACAGCTGGACGATCGCCGGCACGAGCCTCGCGCCGCTGATCTCGTTCTCGACCGCGGCCGACGGGAGCATCACCCCCGTCTTTGACGAGTCGGGCCTCGACCCGATTCTCACGACGCTGGCCCAGAAGGTCAACCAGACCGTCCGGGACGCGGGCCTCGAACTGGTCGATGGACACGTCGTCGCGACCGGCACCAGCCGCGTGGGCCGAACGCTTAACGCTGCCGCCATGAAGGCCGCGATCATCGGCGAGATCGGGAGCCGTCAGGCTGGCGCGGCGGCATCGCCGGTCGGGGCCGCCGTCAAGGCCGTCGACCCGAAGCTGACCACGACGGACGCGACGGCGTTCGCGCCCGACATGCGGGTCATCAGCTCGTTCAGCGTTTACTACTTTGTCATCATCAACAACCACTGGGGCGGGAACATCGAGGCGCCGGCCACGAAGATCAACGGCACGGTCGTGCCGGCCGGCGAGATCTTCGACTTCTGGAAGGTCGTCGGCGACCTCCACAAGCTCCCGGGCGAGGGCCCGGGCAACGCGATCGAGGGCGGGAAGATCACCGTCACCGGCGCGTTCGGCGGCGGCATCTGCACCACGTCCACGACGCTGTTCAACGCGGCGTTCCGGGCAGGCATGGTGCCGCTCGCCCGAAAGAACCACAACGAGTTCATCAACCGGTATCCGCCGGGCCTCGACGCCACGGTGTGGATCGTCGGCTCGGCCACGCAGACGATGAGCTTCAAGAACGACACCAAGTACCCGATCATGATCACGCGGACGATCACCAACGCCGGCAGCAGGCGCTGGATCACGTTCAAGATCTGGAGCGTGCCGAACGGCCGGACCTACAAGATCAGCAACCTCGTCATCCAGCCGGGCGCGAACGCGATCGACACGGTGGTGAGGGATCCGACCAAGCCGGTCGGCTACAGGTACCGCAACAACTCCCCGGTGGACGGCGCCAAGGTGTGGGTCACCGTGTCGATCTTCGACCACGGCAAACTCCACTGGACGAAGCGGTACTTCTCGAACTACCCGGCGGTCAACGGCGTCCTGATTGTGGGGACCAAGACCTGACGTCGCCACGACTCGCGGGTCACCAGGGTGGCGCTGGCCGGCAGGAGCCGATCGCCGGCGATCTGACCCAGCCGGGCGGCCATGCCGGGCCGCGGATCGTCAGACCTGGCGCGTCTCCTCGCCACCGCTGATCTCGGCGTCGCCGACCGCGATCGCGCAGGTCGGACAGAACCAGCGGGCCTCGATGGCCGTCCCGCAGCGATCGTGACGGAGCGGTTCACCGCCGGTCCGCCGGCTTCCCCAGTCGGCCAGGAGGCGGAGCGCCGAAGCCAGATCGCGACCGTCGCCGGTCAGGCGGTACTCCATCCGAGGCGGCCGGGTCGTATAGGCGGTCGACACGAGGATTCGCTCCCGCTCGAGCCGGCGGAGCCGGTCGGTCAGGATGTTCGGGGCGATGCCCGGCAGGGCGTTCCGCAGCTCCCCGAACCGGCGCGGGCCCTCGAGGAGGGCGTCGACGACGAGGAGCGACCAGCGATCGCCGACCCGATCGAGGGCGGACTCGAGCGGGGTTGGGGCGACAGCGACGGTGGCTGGATCGGTCACGCGGGCCATCCTACCGCGGGACTTGCACCGGCGACGAGTCAGTTGTATGTTGCGATTTGCAACTGACAACTGACGACGGAAACGGGCGGACAGGCCGGACGGCGCGCCGCCCTGACGTCGTCCCATCAGCGACAACCGGAGAAGCGACCCACGATGTCCATCCTCGACGAACTTTCCAACGCCATCCGCAGCGTCAACGAGTCGGCCGGCGGGGCCGTGGTCGGCATCGGCCGGCAGATCCGCGGCAGCGGCGTCGTCATCGCCGACCGCCGCGTCCTGACGAACGCCCACAACCTCCGCGGCGACGAGGTCACCGTGACGTTCCGCGACGGCCGGACCGAGACCGGCAAGGTTCAGGGTGTCGATCCCGACGGCGACCTCGCGGTGATCGAGGTCGATACGACCGGCGCGGCTGCCGTCACCTGGTCCGACACCGAGGCGGCCATCGGTGATGTCGTCTTTGGCCTCGCCTCGACCGGCGCCGGCGCGGCGCGGGTCACGGCCGGCACCGTCTCGGCCATCGAGCAGACGTTTCGTGGCCCGGGCGGCAGCAGGATCGGCGGCAGCCTCGAGCACACCGCGCCGCTCGCCTCCGGCTCGTCGGGCGGGCCGCTCGTCGACGCCAGCGGTCATGTCCTGGCGATCAACACGAACCGCGTCGGGGAGGGCTTCTATCTCGCCCGGCCCGCCGACGCCGCATTCCGCGAGCGGATCGACGCGCTCTCGCGGGGCGAATCGGTGAGCCGCCCCCGGCTCGGCATCGCGGTCGCTCCGTCGATCGTCGCCCGCCGGCTGCGACGGTCCGTCGGCCTGACCGAACGCGACGGCCTGCTTGTGCGTGGCGTCGAAGATGGCAGCCCGGCCGACCGCGCGGGGATCCGCGAGGGTGACCTCCTCGTCGAGGCGGCCGGCCGGCCGCTGACCGACGCCGATAGCCTGCCGGCGATCCTGGCCGAAGCCGGGATGCCGATCGAGCTGAAGATCGTTCGCGGCGATGAGGAGCGATCGATCAGCGTCGGAGGCACGACCGATGCCTCCGGCGAGGCCTGACCGTGGTCGCCCTGCGCGAAGTCGAGCCGGTCGATCCCGCGGCCGATGACGCCCTGACCGAGGCGATCGAGGACGAGGCGCTGGACGCCTACTCCACGGCCGTCAGCACGGCCGCGGCGCGGCTGATCCCGTCCGTTGCGAGTCTGCGTGTCGAGCGACGGAGCGGTGCCTGGGGCGGCGGCAGCGGGTCGGCCGTCGCGTTCACCCCGGACGGGTTCCTCGTCACCAATGCCCACGTCGTCGCCGGCGCGGAACGGGGAACCGCCACGTTCGTCGACGGCGACGAGCTCTCGTTCGAGGTCGTTGGTCGCGATCCGCTCTCCGACCTGGCCGTGGTCCGCGCCTCCGGCACGGACCTCGTCGCGGCCCCGTTCGGCGATGCGGCCCGCCTCCGAGTCGGCCAGCTCGTGGTCGCGATCGGCAATCCGCTGGGCTTCGCGGGGTCGGTGACGGCGGGCGTGGTGAGCGCGCTCGGCCGCTCGCTGGCGGCCCGCGACGGCCAGGCCAGCCGGCTGGTCGAGAACGTCATCCAGACCGACGCGGCGCTGAACCCTGGAAACTCGGGCGGTGCGCTGGCCGACGTCCGCGGTCGCGTCGTCGGCATCAATACCGCGGTCGCCGGGGTGGGCCTCGGGCTGGCCGTCCCGGTCGACGCGGCGACCCGGCTGATCCTCGCCGCCCTGATGCGGGACGGCCGCGTCCGGCGGGCATATCTCGGGATCGTGGGCGGAACCCGGCGGTTGGCGCCGGCCCTCGCCCAGCGCCTCGGTCGCTCGGCCGGCCTCGAAGTCGTCCAACTGCTCGACGGGAGCCCGGCTGCCGCCGCCGGCGTCCGTGCCGGCGACGTGATCGTCTCGCTCGACGGCCGTCCGATCGCGGGTGTCGGCGACCTCCAGCGCTCGCTGGTCGGCGATCTCGTCGGCCGTGCGATCGAGGTGACGCTCGAGCGCGACGGGACCTTGGCCGACGTGGCCCTCACTCCCGCCGAGCTACGGGTCTGAGCCCGGCCTGCACGATCCTGCGATCCGTGGGATCGTTGCGTCGGCAACGGAAATCGGACGCACGATGACGGAGATACCTGAAATGACTGATTGGGATCCCGCGGCCTGGACCCGGAACCTGATCGCCGACATGCGCGCGCACGGCGGGCGAGCGGCGTCCGGCCCGATGGCCGGCAAGCCGCTGATCGTCCTGACCTCGATCGGCGCAAAGACCGGTGAGCCACGTACGGCGATCGTGACCTATCACAAGGACGGCGACCGCTGGGCGATCGCTGCCTCGAAGGGCGGCGATCCGAAGCACCCCCAGTGGTTCCACAACCTCGAGGCCCATCCCGACGTGACGATCGAGGTCGACAACAAGCACGTCCCGGTCCATGCGGTGGTCACCAGTGGCAACGAGCGCGACCGGCTCTGGAACGACCATGTCGCCCAGCTCCCGGAGTTCGGCGAGTACCCGAAGAAGACCGACCGGGTGATCCCGATGATTCTTCTGGAGCGGATCGCCTGACGACACGAGCTCGGGCCGGGGCTCAGGGAGCGAGCGTGTCCGAGTTTTCGGTGAACGACATCCTGGTCCGCGGCGCGCGGGGACTCGCCCGCTTGGTCGATCTCCGGCCGTTTCTGGACTCGATTCTGTCGGACCTTGGCGCGTCGACCGGTGCGGGATCGGGGGCGATCTTCGCCGGCGATTCGGCCGACGGCGAGCTCCGGATCGTGGCCTCGCTCGACCTCGGGACGGACGCGGAGGCGGGGCTTTCCGCCGCCGTCCGCAATCCGGCGCACGCGGTCGCGCGGACCTTCGCGACCGGCGAAACCGGGTACGACGTCCTGCCCGGGGCGCCCGGCGGTCCCGCCCTGCGGACTCACGTGCCCCTGATCGTCGCCAGCGATGGCATGGACCGAATCGTCGGCGTCCTCGCCCTGGCTCACGACCGGCCGATCGATGCAGGCCTCCGCCCGATCATGCTCGCCGCGGCCGACCTCGTCGCGGTCGCGATCACGGCGGCCGATCGAGGAGGTCGGGCGTGAAGAAGATCGGATTCCTCTCGTTCGGACACTGGTCGGCCTCGCCCTACTCGCAGGTGCGGTCGGGCTCGGACGCGCTGATCCAGTCGATCGAGCTCGCCGAGGCCGTCGAGGACCTCGGCGCCGATGGCGCCTATTTCCGTGTCCACCATTTCGCCCAGCAGCTCGCGTCGCCGTTCCCGCTGCTGGCGGCCGTCGGCGCCCGGACGAAGCGGATCGAGATCGGGACGGCCGTCATCGACATGCGCTACGAGAACCCGCTCTACATGGTCGAGGACGCAGGGGCAGCGGACCTGATCGCGGGCGGTCGCTTGCAGCTCGGGATCAGTCGTGGCTCGCCCGAGCAGGTGATCGACGGCTTCCGCTATTTCGGCTACGAGCCCGGCGAGGGCCAGACCGACGCCGACATGGCCCGCCAGCACGCGGAGGTCTTCCTCCAGGCCCTCGCCGGCGTCGGATTCGCGGAGCCCAACCCCTCGCCGATGTTCCCGAACCCGCCGGGGCTGCTCCGGCCCGAGCCGCACTCACCGGGCCTGCGCGACCGGATCTGGTGGGGCGCGGGCTCACGAGTGACGGCGGAATGGGCGGCCCGCCAGGGCATGAACATGCAGTCGTCGACGCTGCTGACCGAGGACGCCGGTGTGCCGTTCCACGAGCTCCAGGCGGAGCAGATCCGAATGTTCCGCGAGGCGTGGGCGGCGGCCGGTCACGAGCGGCAGCCGCGGGTCTCGGTCAGCCGCAGCATCTTCGCCCTTGTCGACGATCGAGATCGCGCCTACTTCGGACGCGGCAACCAGGAGACGGACCAGGTGGGTTATCTCGACGCCCAGACGAAGGCGATCTTCGGCCGCTCGTACGCTGCGGAGCCGGACGTCCTGGTCCGCGAACTCGCCAAGGACACGGCGATCGAGGCCGCCGACACGCTGCTCCTGACCGTCCCGAACCAGCTCGGCGTCGACTACAACGCCCACGCGATCGAGAGCATCCTGAAGTTCGTGGCGCCGGAGCTCGGCTGGCGGTAGCGGTCATCGCAGACCGAAGACGGCGAAGCCCCGGCCCGGGCCGGGGCTTCGCGGTTGCGATCGAGTTGGTGGAGATGGGGGAGAGTCGAACTCCCCGTCCAGAACCCTTCGCCGGAGACCACTACGAGCGTGTCCGATGGTTTGTCGTCGACCGCCCGGACGGGCATCGGCACTCTGCCGGTCGGTCCAGTCACGTGCCCCTAGATCGGGCTTGACTCCAGGCTACGCGACGCTCACCCGGATCGCAGCCCCGCTGAATGACGCTTCCACCACCCGCGGGACCGAGGTGGCTTCCACGCTCACACTTGCTGCTTACGCAGCGAGGGCGAGAGTCGACTGGCGGTTGCCAGGTACTTCGTTTTGCTGCCTGATTAACGAGGCCTGAGCAGCATCCTCGGCTCGCGTTC